>Ga0123352_10004861_pt1 | contig 19979 bp, 7 predicted proteins | sample TergutLab28metaG_FD_89700 | JGI IMG/M metagenome (GOLD analysis project Ga0123352, IMG submission 89700) | Labiotermes labralis P1 segment gut microbial communities from Petit-Saut dam, French Guiana - Lab288 P1 | ecosystem: Host-associated > Arthropoda: Insects > Digestive system > Gut ...
TTGTTTTTTTTGTTTTCGTCTTTTTTGGCGTTTGTTTTTTTTTTTTTTTTGTGTCTGTGGGTGTGGGGTGTGTTGTGGGTTTGGGTGGGGGGGGGGGGGGGGGGGGGGGGGGGGGGACACGATTAACTGTTCGCAGTACGCTGGTGGGCAAAGTGAGGGAAGCTACCGTCCGTCTTCAGTAGTAGGTCATAAAAAGCTGAGTTTGATCGTTACGCACACGGAGGTAAACAATAAAGCAGTTGAAAAATTTTCGGATTCTCACGTCTTGAATGCTGATTTGGATCCTCTTTCTGGCAGTGACAACGTGTAAAAGTGGCCTAATAGTGCAGGCCACTTTTACGCTTTTTTTTTCTCGACATTGTTATTGTCACTGCCTTCAGTTCCCGACGCCCTTGGAGCCTTTAAGTGTGAACAGGAAATAATAACGTCGCCGAAGATTGATACATTATCTCCGAAACATCGAAAATAATGTATCCATATAAGCGGGAACAGAATTGGTAGCCGACGTCATGGCACGTCTTTCCGTTATCAGAACGGAGACGCTAATTAGATGTCGATGCAGTCCTTTGTGCACGGACTGCCCTCATTTTGATTTCATCGAAGAGACCTGCCGTTGAGCAGTCGTGTGCAGTTTTCGGAATGTTGTTACCGGTCTAGATTTCAGAACTCGTCTCTTTGAATTTTCGACAGCGTGCGAAAATATTGTATTGAAAAAAAAAATCGAAATGTGTATGTAATGAATTTCGTCTTAAGTCTTGTTTCTTTAGTAGAAGCCTGAAAATCAAATCAGAAGGAACATGTTGAGAACGCGGGCTAAATCAGATGCTGTCCTCAGTGTAACATCATGGTTAGGAACACAAACCAAGAGTGGCGATGCACATTTCGCTGTCAAAATGCGTTTTTTCCAGAAATGAGACTGTGTAGGCTATGTTCAACAAGCTGCCCATCATGCAAAGACTGTAGTCTACACAAAATATAAGTGTAATTCGTCTGGTGCAACATATTAAACATTAGTGTCACTACAAGGAACATCGGAACAGAAGATTAAAATTAGTTCTTATTACTCATTATATATATATATATATATATATATATATATATATATATACGCGCGCGCGACATCGAAAATACGTACTATGACAAACAATAATAGATTTTATTGCTCTTTATCCTCCCACACGTCACCCATGAAAAGGAAAAACCACATTACTTTTCATGTATCTGCCCACATATTTTAGTGTATTTTTAACTCGTGTTAATTAACCTTCTATATATATTGCTTTAAAGAATATCTAACGTACTTATACTCATTATTCACTGTTACAATTTTATTGTAATGATATATATGTGATATGGGACCCCACAATAAACACTGTTTGTTCGGCATGTAACTATGTTACTTCCAGTTAAGTCTTGTATCAGTCCGACGATGGGGTATTCAATCCGTAACGCGTGGCTATTTAGCTTGAGAAAATATATGTTGTGTTTTGACTGAAGAACTGTTATCTCTTAATTACAAATGTAATACATTCAGAACGTACAGTGAATATTGCATCGGCTTATGTTGCAGATAAATGTTATTAGAGTAGAAGAATACTGTCTTCTAGAATGTGACGCCATGTAATGTGGAAATTTACGTACTTTTGAAGGAACTTGTGTTTCTTGTGTATCAAATCTGGGGCCCAACTAGCATACTATTCGGTGGATACTAGACACTCTTCCGCAGCTAGAGCACCGTATACAGAACTGTAGACTAAGTGTACTGGCATTCTGTTTTATCAAGATCTCACAAACATTCTGGAGTTGCAATACGCGCCAGACGGAGAAATGTGGTATTCTGCATTTTCGCCTTGAACGCACGGTGTGTCCATTACTCGAATATCGATTTATGAATACCCTTATACAACGTGTAGTACAATTAATAGTCCTAGAATCATAATGAAACTACCAACTGAATACGGCAGGGTGCTGATACATACATATACTGGAGTTTGTTGGCGGCTGTCCGCAGTTCTGTTTGCTATATGAGTCGTTGCCGTGAGTTTAAGTGATGTATTACAGAAAACAGAGATTCACAGTTTGGCGGAGATAGTTTTATGAAGCAGAACCTTATAAAGTTTTATGAATCAGAACCTTAAAGAATGAGATAAACAGTTTTATTCAGTTAAATATTTACGTATCTGAGAAGAAATGCATTCTGTCTGTTGGCATTCCAACACGTTGTATTTTTCAAAGCTTACGTTGACGACGAAATGCAGACATAATTAAATTAAGTGACATATTTTAAAAACCGCTAACCACTCTGTAACGTAATCAGTAAGTGAACGTGAGATACTTCTTGAACTAACTTTGTGACGTTATTTGATCCTGACATGTTTCGGCCCTTTGACCATACTCCAGGGGCACAAAATAGCACATACGTTTGCTGTTGAAGTTTGAATTGTAAAATTGTAGCGGTTGATTGATATTTATGTATAGTCTTTGTTTCTGTCAGTTATTCGGCCGTAGCTATGTAATTACTGTATCTCTACTGTACATCGTTACTTTAAAGAACTGCAACTGCGAACCGCAGCACCACGGGCCTTATGCATATCCTGTGAATTATTTAAGTACGTGTTACAGACTAGCTGTAATGTGTATAAACTGACTGGGACAGCGAGCGTGAGGTTTTGCTGGTAGTGCGTGTGTCGGTTCTGCTCCTTCACAAGACAGTTTCTTAAAATGTAAAACCAACCTAGCAACTCACTTCTAGTATAAGCAGGGACAATAGATTGCTAAAAGACCTATAAAGAATGACGTTTTGTGTAAGATTAATAGAAATTTAAGAAAAATATTTGTGTCTTTGTAGGTATCCTCCGTACCGAAGATACCGATAGAGTGAATTTATGTTGGGTTCTTGTGTCTGTGTCGAAGGGAGACTCTTGCTAGTTCCGTGTAGTAATGGTTGTGTTAATAAAGATATGGCCATTTGCTTTCAAAACGGTCTTGAAAGCTGATAATTCACTGAGCATGGGGCGATGTTGGCCTCACCTTCAAGCAGCACTCGTATTAGATGGAAATTTCTCATTTAGACGGGAATTTAATCACGAATCTTGCGCATGAGACTGGTCCTCTGACCTGCTGACTTATGGACAGACTCGTTGAACTAGTATTTTCTGACTTGTCAAGATGCTGCTTACGGCCTTTCGCTCAAATAACATGAACTATGTTTATGTTGACTTTCATCGTAGAGCCTACAATAGAATGTATTGTGTGATACGTAATGCTAATTTGATCCTGTACCAGACCTAGTTTTGATACTGCATTGCAGCGTGTACAGAAAGGATACTGCTCTTGGTAATGTAATTTGTCTGCACACGCGGTTGCAAGCCGTACACAGCGTACGGAGCAATGAAGGCGGTGGATGGATGATGCAGCAACGTCCGTACCCTTCACTGTGCTAAGTATAAATCTGCATAGCTACACGTTCTGTACGTGCTGCCATTTACGTGTAAATGTCACCTTCCAAATATCCGCTATCTCACAGCGGTGTTGCCGACGGTTTAGGTATTCTGGGATGTTACACCGTTACCAATCAGCACGGCGTAACATCGAAGGAGCCATGAATCTACTTTACGTCTACGTGCATCGTGATTGTTAACGTTACCTTCTTAAACGTCTTTCTGATAATACTTCCATTACTCTCTTGACGTTGCTGTGAATTTGCTCCCATGTTTCAAAACAACACCTTTATATAAGTTTTTTTTTTTTTTAATATTCTGCAATATCGATTTGTCTGACCGTATTTAGTAACTACGTGTACCAAACCTTGACGGAAATATGCTTTTTTTAATGTTTTGCTGACCGTGCATCTCAGTATATTTATCTTAGTAATCAACCAACTTGATGCACAAGATTTTGTTTTACAATAGGTTTTATTTCATGCCTCTACATGTTTCGAGCACCATGTTCTCATCATCAGAGGCTGTATAATACAATTTTGACCTCCTGATGATGAGCACATGGTGCTCGAGACATGTAGAGGCATGAAATAAAACTTATTGTAAAACAAAATTTTGTGCATCAAGTTGGTTAATTACTAAGATAAAGGTAATATGCTTGTTTGACAGTTTTGAAGGAACAATTTGGTATTGTTATAGACAAAACTATATCATTGTTGTTTTGGCCTGTGAATGACTCCAGGCTCACAGCCATTGTTTCGGAGTTTGGAGGGGGGGGGGGGAGCAAAATGTCGGATTCTTACCACAGTAGTGAAGGGAGATCTGAATAAAATTTTTATCTCATATTTCGCTTGCCGCTGAGATATTTCAGGACCCTGTGTCGTGGGGTTTCTTGATCCCCATATCTCAGATCAGAAGCATTCCCACTTAATCACTTTCTTCCATGTTTGGAACAGTTTCGCGGGATTTCGTTTGAGCGTAGCTCGATAAATGTCTGTGGGAACAAACGTTCCAGACAAACATTGGGGTACATGCATTTACAACCAATACGTTTTTCTGTGTGTCGTACGGATTGCAAGATCATTCAGTTGTTACGCTTAACCTACTTTACCTAACTTGGTTGATATTGGCAGGTCGTGTGTGTTGGGCTACAAGCTCGTTAGAAATGTTTGTGGTAGCACAAGGAATATTAAACCTGTGTTGTTTCAGATCTGTAATACGATTCTTTATTCTTTGTCCTTAGTTTATTGGATAGTACTTTTAGTTGCTCACTTCATGTAGCGGTTTTTCCTAGTGAGTAAGTAATTGGAAATCATGCGAGCGGCGACAGCTTTGACCTAATTTAAGGCATGATCCCTGCAGGGAGTTGGGAAAACGCAGCGGAGATAGGTCGTGCCATGGCTGAGGCAGTCCCCGGCCTGTCCCCGCGCTTGCCCGGCTTCGGTTCCGAGTCAGTCCATGTGCGATTTATGGTGGACAGAGTGGCACTGGGGCAGGCTTTTCTGTGAGTGCTTGGGGTTACCTCTGTCTTCATCGTTCGACCAGTGCCCCATTTTCAGTCATCCATCGTATTACTGACTCTGTATAATATTGATAAATGACAATGTTGTTAAGTGACACAACTAGAAACAAGAGGGATACAAAGGCAGGTTAGCCAGCCTGTGGGCCGAAGGTTATATCATACCTCCGTGCTACGAAACAGTAATGCTGACTACTACGTCACGACGTACAGCATTGTTTTAAGACATTCCCCCCTTTGTTTGCAAACATGTGCTGGTCCCTTTCCACATAAAAGGTGAAGGTAAATTTCTGTCAGTGCACGCCATGAAAGCATTTGGGGGAAAGGAGTTATAGCTCCACTTATTTTTCAACCTCGGCACTGGATTTTGGTATGATCAGCTTTACTCACCGGCCGCTTTATCTCCTGGTGCTACACTCCCGGAATCCATTGAATAGAAAGCTGGTTGGACCCCACAGCTGATATTTACGTTTTTGAGGTAGATAAAAATCTCTCTGCCTTACCGGGAATTGTGACTATTTGTTGGTCATCCAGCCCGCCGGTCACTATACCAATTGAGCTGTTCCAGCTCCCACCATTTCCCGTAACAATATAAAAAACTTTTTTTTTCCCCCACGTGAAAGTGTCTGGCTGTTAGGCTGGCCGTCGATAATGCATCGTGTGTCTTTTCAGCTTCAGCTTTCTCTCGCATTATGACAAGCCTCTAGTCATTCTTGTCCGAACATAGCCTCGCATACCACAGCGCAGCATGAGTTTGAAAAGTCTGTACGGCTGACAGAAATGGTGTTCACATCTTCTGTAACCTATTTTTATGGTGACCCCAAGCTAAGAAAGTTTATTGAAATTTGGTAGGGTAAGAAGGCGTGAACTCTTAGAAAACGCTTATTCGTTTGTAGACTGAAAGTCCAATATGGACCAAGTAATTATATCTTAGCTGCAATTATTACAATTACATATCCAGCGCTGCACTTGTGGGTGCAGCGCTGGATATGTAATTGTAATAACGATAGGTTTAAAAAAGTAATTCGTTTTCATGCATTAACGTTTGTGCGCAGTTTTAAAGTTGTAGGCATGAATAATGTGTAGAATTTTTAAGTCACACGTGTTGGAAGCGTGTGAAAGAGAGTAGCAGAGTTTCTGCGCGGTCGTTACCTACAGCTTTCCACAGTAAAGCTGCTTTGTAATACATCTCTGCCTTAGGCGTCGTGGGTTTCCCTTATCGTGACGTGTCGTGTTGAAAGTTTAGGTGTCATAGCGTTCATCAGGCAATAACTGTTATTCTCTTCACAGTTTTGCAGTAATAGCTGAAGTTATTGGATATAATGTAAATAAATGTGGCATTTGGGTTGAACTAAACATGAATGCCTCGCGTACTGCATCTGACATGTGACAGTTGTGTTTAGTCACTTCTGTGTATGTATGTATGTTGTATATTTACATAAATCTGAGATATTTTAAACTGTTTCTTGGTTATGAAATATCTCAAATGAAGATGCCACTCATATAATGGCGAGAGTTTCTTCTAATACAAATCCAATTATTGTAATTAATTATTTGTTTATTTTCCGTACAATATATTTAATGTCTGTTAGGCCGGGAAGTAGGCCTCCTGTATAAGGCATATTTAAATATATCAGAACTTTATTCCAGACCACGGGATCTCGATCTTATTTCTTAATATTTTTGTAGAAACGAAAGTAGATGCTCATGTATTCTGGACTGCATTAATGAACGGATACCTACAATATCAGAGACTACTGTATATCTTGTTTTCATCACCTTCAAAGTCATTCCCTCGGCTGTGTTCCTGCAGGTATGTTCTTTTCAGGAACCTCGACGTTTTTGGTTGGTTGGTATTTCGCCTGCTGACAGTTTTCGTGATATTGATGACTTGTTACAGAATGTACAATTTTTCTTGGATCTGTGGCATCCGCTGCAGGTTCTGCTGTTTGCATTTTACCCATTGTCCTTAGGCCGCGTTGTATTGCCGACCGTCTGATTAATGAAATTGAGTGATATAAGAATAGACTATTATTTTTGTTTTTAACATTATTAAAGTGGAGTTTATATATATACATATTTATTTATTTGTGTGTGTGTGTGTGTGTAAACACGCACATATTTTGTGTTTAACGCTAATGCACATTTTTATGGAAGATTATGGGCTGTATGGACTACCATAAAAATCATTATTAAGTGGCTGAATTTCAGAATGTTTAGATCTATAGAATGACAGCCCCTTTTGCCCCTTTTCTGGTTTGAGGAGACCAGATTTTAATTTCAAATTGCCGCAGCGTTCGCTGATCTTGCTTCCACGCACTGGACAGCTTAACCTGTTCCGGTCTTAAAACTGTTTCCAACTTTCCTTGGGCTTACAGTTAATCTTGTCACGTAGATTTATCTTCGGCCGCTTGTATTCATTATTTCCATTTACTGTTGCTTTCAGTCTTATTAAAAGGGCCTATGTAGCATCGCATTTAAATGTCAACAACAGGTACTTCGCGTCTTTCAGTATTTCCCCATTGTTTTAGTAATGTCTTCGTTTCTGCTTCTTGTTTAGTTCTGCCCCCAACTGTCAGTTTCTCACATCCGCACTTTAAGTTTGCTTTAACCTGTATTTTTTAAATTGTTGTTTTAAAATATATGTGGACATTTTATTACAGAAATGTGTTTATGTCATTGTGCTTACATTTAAAAGCTGTATTTAATGTAACGGCCATATTATGCTATAATTGTTGACGTATCATTTTGTTGCAGGTAAGTACTGATGTTTTGAGATACGTGACTTGAGCCGTATTTTGTAGCATCTTCAAGGTAAGAAATTGCCACCTGTATTTCAACTGAACTGATCTGATCATATCGACTTCTTATTGCCATTCTTGATATTGTTTATTATTTGCTTGAATTGTATGTATTTGAGTGACGTAGCACTACAAGTTTACTCCGTTCTTGTCCCATAATTATTCGTATCAGCAGAATGGTTGCAAGGACATATGCTTTCTTTGTGATTGTTGAAGGCGTGACGAAGTCGTAATTCAGTGTTAATAATTGGTGGTACATACGTTGTTGGTGTCATGCAACAAAGCTACTTCAAAGGTACGTGCTTATTCGGTGCGATGAACTGAAACGTTAGACTGCGCTGTGAGTTGTAAATATCAGTGTAATTTTCATTATTTTGTTTGTTTGTTTTTGGTGCGACAGCCCAAAGTGGGCCAGAACTTCCTCATTCACGAGGTTTTTAGATCACGCACAACGACGAACTACAGTCGGTAGGAATCCTCTGGAAGAGTGATCAGCTCGTCGTAGAGGCCTCTACCTGGCAACACACGACACCCACAGACAAATATCCATGCCCCCGGTGGAATTTGGACCCAAAATCTCAGCAGGCGAGCGGCCGCAGACCCACGCCTTAGACAGCGCGACCACTGGGAACGGCAGTTTTCATTATTTAGGTTGGATTATTTCGTTATGGTCTCCAATTTGTAGCCAAGCCTCCACCCTGTAATTCAAGCTTTGTAATCTGTGGGCTCAAAAACGTAACTTTTTAAACCGAAAGTTCTAAAGTGTTTCTTTTTAAGTATGTTCGCAAAATTGCGAAGAGCGACTATTAGGCTGCGTCCTGTCTGTCCGTCCGCACGGAACAACTCGGCTCCCAGTTGACATATTTTTAATGAAACTTAATCTTTGAGTATTTTTGGAAAGTATGTCGCGAAATTTCAAGTTTCATTAAATTGAGAAGAATAACGGGTACTTTACATCAAGGCAGATTCACATTTTTTATCATATCTCGCTCATTTCTTCCTAGAATGAGAAGTGTTCGAGACAAAATTTGTAGATACAATCAAAACACGCATTTTATTTTTAATAAAGTTTGTTCGAAAATCGTGTCATTTGTGAGATAATATGCAGAAAAATATTGTAGAGCCTGGCAGGCCTCATATGACAATATGGCGCATCCGCTTTGCATGCTGGATAACTAAGGCTACAGACACACTCTCAGAATATGTAATACTTATTTCTTTTCACGGGCAAAAATGGTTACGCGAACGAGCCTATTTGTTACCTGTATACGAACATTGTCTGTCTTGTTGAACTGCTGTTGCCATGCTGTCTGTGGAATGTGTATGTATCCCCCTCACCACCAGCTCATTATACTGGAATCTGAGAAACGGTATGGTTCACCTCACACCATAATCGAAATTTGGAGGTGCCTCATCTTGCTGGAAAATGATGTGAGCACGTTCCTCCAACTACGGACAAGAACGATGATTTAGTGCCGCCAAACACACATTACTGTTATGAATTCAGCGAACATAAACGGTCCTGTCACTTCTCTGCGTGTTGAGTGCACACTACACAGTCACCTTAAAAATGTATCTTTCGTGCGCTTGACATACAGAATGTTGCTTTGTGCTTTGTCACAAAATGTGGCTTTGTTCACAGTTCTCTCTTTTTTCGGAGCTACAGGCAGAACTTACGTAGACGTTATACCGCCAGAATGCATTTATTTGTAAGACACGGTTGGATGTTTTTCATTTAACTCATCACAAATATTAAGTTCCATTGTTGAAATTGTTGTATGGAAATACTGTAGTTTTCTTTAACAACATACCCTCTGTTTTCACTAACCGTAAGTTGAGAAGGATGCAATACTTTCCATTCTTACCACAGTTTATAGCTAGTGAAGTAGCTACAAGAGCTCAGTGTAAACTGTGCAGGGTTCATGAACCCTCAGGCCGGTAAGAAATTACCGATAGATTGTTCCGAAACGTCGGCAAGAAATTAACACTACTCGCCGCGTAATAACCCACAAGAACGCAGTTCACAGCCCTGTATAGTTTACACTGATGTTAGTATAGAGTTGATTGGAAAGAACAATTTCTAACATTCTAGCTTAATGCTTTTGTATTTTCTTCATTAGCTACGCAGCGTAATAACCCAGTCGAGTGCAGTTCATAGCTACTTCGTGGTGGAAACCTGAAATTACGCATTCTATAGGACTGTAGTTATGCCTATTATTTCATACAAGTGATAAACATGGTGTTTCTAACAATAAGAGAAGGACATATGTTGAAATTTGGTAAAAGGGTCTTGAGAAGTGTGGTTGGACTGGCAGTGCTCCACATTCTTATTCATTAAGCTGTTTAGTCTAATTATGACAGCACAGCTAAATATGCTACAAAAGTAGGTGGACTAGGCTTCGCTATAGGTTGGTGAAAATTGGTTAATGGACAGTACTTACATCAGACATTGACTTTCTTACGGCAGTGACTATGAGATCGTTGTGTTTGGGAAATGACGGCAGTCTAAGGAACATGCTGTCTACCTCATCGGGGCAACAGATTTACTGTGACGTCTGTACATGTATACCAGATTAAAGGGGCGTCATAGCCCAGAAGACATTCATCTTCAACACGAGTATATCTTTTGTTTTGTTGTATTGTCTTGTTGGTATTTGCTTCATTTTTAAGTCGTTTCGGTTTGATGCTGCATAATAAACAAAGAGACCTGCTTTGTTTTATAACAATTTGTGGAGTTGTTAGAAACTCCTACAATATTGTGGTCTGTGGCAATATTCATATGACCTCGGAATTCAGTTTGTTCTGAAAACAATAGAAGCTAATATTTCTGTGATTATGTAAGAAGCTTAAAGTTACTTAGCTACAGTGAAACGCACCGTCCGCATATATAGAAGTAAATTGCTTCGCCTTTTCATTGAGCCATCGATTATGCTCGAGAACTTGTATTGCGGTTGTTATGTGGGTATAAATATTTGAACTATAGAGCGCCTCAAAGTGACCTACTTTACCGACAAAAATATTCAGAGTTTCTTGGACAGTAAGACAGTAATTATGAATTTTGGAGTTGTAATCGACCAATTGTTACTGGTTTAACGTGCATTATTCTGCCTCATTTACTATTTTCTGCGTTTGAATTGTCTGTGTTTTGTAAGACAAAGCCGTTGTTTGGTGTGTATAGGATTACATATTCTTAGTTCCGGTATAACAAGAGTAATCATTTACGCCAAAGACAACGAAATTTTTCTCTACTGCAATGGAATATATTCCCATTCATGATTGTTACGTAATAGTGTTGATCTCACGCATTGCTCTATTTTTTCGAGAGGCATTTCGACATAACTACCTACCCCGTAAAGTCATCAGGTACACATTCCCATAGAGGGTTCATAAAATGTGAGATTTTGGGTTATTACAGTGGTATTTATAAAGATGCGTTTTTTTTATTATTATTATTAAAAGGATGTGATGCTTTGTCAGGCAAGTAGTTACAGACGTTTTGAAGGTACTAGGATCGTTCGAATCGTCAGAAACTGCTCGTCCAACGACACTGTCTATCCGAGGAAAATGGAATTTTTGGCGGGTCATAGAATGTTAAATAGGCTGTATGTACGCGCGCTTTTCTTGAATTATTTTCTGTTTCCGCAGCTTTTACACTTACACTTGCATTGCTAATGTTACTTTTTCTTTTGGCGTGGGGGATATGATGCTTCAAAACAAGCCACGCTTTGAGAGATGTTGCCGGTACAAGAGGAATAAGCGGATGAAGGCGGACGGCGACGTTGAGCGCACGGTTTAGACGGTGAGAATCTTATTAGCAAAGCTGTCTAGGAAAGTTCCTGGTTGTGTGTTGCTGGGAACTACCGCGAATGTAGCGGAATGACTGTATGTTTTTCATCTAGTAGGAAAGTTTTTTATCTTGCGTAAGTTGACACTTCTGTATTAAAATTGGAAGGTAACTGGCCTGTCATAAGACCTGTTTTGATTGTTGGTGTTGATTTCATTCCGGTTATTTTAATAGGTTTTAATGAATTGTGTGGCCTAATAAAGAGCACGCTTGATCGTTTCGATTGTTTCGTTATGTGGAACACTTGTGAAAGTTGCAGTCAAAATTGATTCCTGCTCCTTAATATTAACTTGAGATATCTTTAGAACAATTTGCACTGATTGCTGACAGATTGGGAACTATTTAGAAACGACGTAACCCAACATCCCAAAAAGACTTGCATCTCCACCAGCACCGCTGTCAAGAGCCTTAAATCAAATGAAATAGTGTTTACACGTACTGTACATACAATACTCACGAGTCTTATGTGTGTTTGAGCTGAGCTTTGTAAACCATGTTACGTCTTATCTTATTTAGCCTATGCAACAGTAACGGCGGTTTAACCGTTGTTTTTAATTAGAGTGAGTACCATTTCCGTGACGGCTGTTAAGTTTTTAATTAAGCCGAATTATGTGTATAGATTTATTTCTTTATGCACAGCAGTCTCGCTTGTTGTCCATTGCAAAGACCAAGCTCTTAATGCTGTGTAGGGAAATAATTGTCGTTTGTTCTGAGAAGCACAGAAAACACGGAAATACCCTCTGTGGCCGAACCTGGCGATGCATGAAGTAATCATTTGTGTTTTAACAGGTTGACCGTCGTTTCACAGCAGGACGGTTCTTTCTTTGGAACTTAGACAGACAAGGCACGCATATGGCTTTAATGCATGATAAAAATGCACAACTAAACTCGGATTAAAATCAGAAAATTAAAGGCCGCCTTTCTTGGTTGTGCCATGTATGTTAGGTGCAGTATTACACATACGTTACCGACGGCAAGAGTGCAGCAATGTGCACAGTTCGTTGAAGCATGGTATGGTGTCTGTGGCTAGTGCACTTCCTTTTCGTAATATCCTATCTTCTTCTGTCTTGTGTGTGTCACAATCATCTTTCGTATCCTGATATTGCTGGCAGCAACACTTCAACAAATATCCCACAAGATAACCATATTAGGAATTACAAAACTACACAACAACTGTTCTATTAGGTAGAGTTTCTTTCAGTCCACCGACTTTCTCTTAAGAAAGAATGTGATACAGATTTTGAACTCGGTTTTCACAAGACATGTAAACTCTAATCTTTGTGCGGTAACACCGACGAAAATATTCCTGTAGACAGGGGTGTCAAACCCGTGGCCCGTCTCATTGTGTTATGCGGCCCACGGTCACATTTGTACTAGACAAATTACGCAATAATTTAGAAGGTTATGTAGTGTATACCACTTACTCTGATTTTTTACACATGCGGCCCTCGAATTAGCCCATAATAACTGTTGGACACCCCTTGTGTAGACGATATGTGTAATTGTTCATGTCGAGGACTCGTCATTTTGAACAGTCATGCATTAAGTTTCTCAGACCTCAGCATCTAAGCCTTAGGTATTATAACAATGAGGTAATGTGGTTTTATGTTCGTGAGAATGAAGGAATGCTTTTATCTTTACCAATCTGGTGGACGGGTTTTATTAACGCTGTTTAATTCGAATATAATTAGACATCACAGCGACATAATGTAGGGGATAGTGCAGTAGGAGCATTGTCTCGGGCCACTTTGTATGTAGATGTTGAATAAAATATCATTTTCTGAAACAAGAATCTTCATATGCCAGTTCTCTATTTAGATGAACCTCTTGACTCATTAACTTTAATGAGTGTTGCACGGTGATATAACGAAATGAAATGCGCACAGTTTGCAGACTAAAACTGTCGGTTCATACCGACTTCTTCAAATTCCGGCACGTTTTTGTTTCTTACCACAGCGACTGTGGCGCGTTATATACGGATCATTTTTATTGGAGCTTGTTGCTTTAAGTAATGTCTCCTGGATGTAGGCCTACGCAGAAATACGTGTTTGGCCCTTATATACGTGTGTACGCATGAAGAACCCGAGACCGGACAAACATATTTTGATTAACACTCTGAACTCTGGCGTTCATCAAAATTACACGCTCTGCAGATCAAATCCAACCTTACAGAGAACACAGCTCATGTCTGTTATAAACATCAGTCGTTTACTGCTGTGAAGGTAAAAGGGATTTTGAGCTTATGCATAACTTTAAGGTTTATTGGGAAGTCGAGGTAACCTCCACACATTCTTGATTTTAGTACTAGATGGAGATAAGTTGCTCCACGCCCCTGCAGCTTTACCCAGGGGGTAAGAGCTGGGTGCCCATTGAAAAGCAGGCTGGATCAGTCCCAGTCGGTCCGGTAAGTGTGAATGACAGCATAAATAATTTTAGCTGGTTTCCATTACTACTTAAAATACGAGTACAGCTGTTTCGAAGACGTCGTTGAACCAAGGCTCGTGACCTTGTGAACATGTCGTTCTTTCAAGAAACAGGCTTCCCTGCATGAGGAGATTGGCTGCAGAATCCTCTCGCTTTTCACACACAAAACATTCGCTACTTCATAGATACTGCTCACGTTACATACCTCCTCCTCTAATATCGCGTAAGCCATTTATATTGACATACACTTATATTTGTAACCTGACAGACGGCGTGTTAGATCGCTGTTGTCATTGTACGGAGGCCTAAGAATCGTAATATTTTAACTTCCCCACCATTTGAATAATAATCAGCATCTGGGAATTAAATTTTGCAGCGGTATTTCTTGCGAATGTACCGCTATTCTAACCATCGTTCATCGAAATGTTATGACCTTTCGACTTCATAATGTGGGGATATTATTGTTCCCACTTTCACGGTTTGGTGGGCATATTAATGCTGTCCAGGAAGTTCCTTTGCTGCACATTATTTCATCTGAACTCACCAGATACACGTCATTGTAGAACGTTCTTTGAGGTGTGCGGTCACGGCTCGAGAATCATTAGTGTTTTGCTCTTAATTATCGACAAATATGCTTTTGCTTTTGAATACATTTTCGCCCGGTTGTTAATGTGAGATTTTTTGTTAGACTCTAAATTTACGGTAGATATATAAGTGATCCTTCGTAAAGCAACGTACGTTATATAATCTTAGTAATTGACAACTACGTTAAGTAAAACACTTCTATCTGCCTTTCATAAAGCAGTCATTTCCTTCCTCGTACTTATTTGTAACTGGGATGCCTTCGAAGTCTGACAATATCACTGACGTTTGGTCAGCCTAAATATCTTGTCATCGAGCTCCATTATAGGCTCATGTCCATTTATTTGTCGGTACAGTTTCTTCATGGGGCGTCCACTCCGATGGAGGGACGGGACTGTCATTTGTCAAGTCTTAGTATTGGTCATTGTTTACAAGTTATTTACATTTGTTACTTGGCATCATTAATAGCGTCAGTACGGTGGATACAGGGTATCTGTCAGTAAGTGCGTGGAAGGTGCGCCATGTGTTAATTTACTTAGCAACGTCATGTTAGCCACTTGAAAGGGCATAATTTTGAGCGCCGCCAAGCTTACGCCTCTTATAATTTCTATGTCTGGCCGTGCCCTGTCCAGTGTGCGAAGTAGGATGGGTTCATAAATATTCCTAATTTTCTCTTTACTGCCATATCGTGAAGTGCTTTGAGACCGACCCGTTCACCTGACCTCTGGAAGCATGACACTGTCCGCAGTGCATAGTTTTACTTGCATGTTCCCTGTTTGCTTCCATGACGTATTACTAAGTGTTTTCCTTGTGAATGGGCCTAGTGTTATCGTAAACCATCTGCATATGGATTTGACCCCAGTGGTAACTATAGTTGTATGTCGCGCCTGTTCTGTCATGAACAGCGCCCGAGTTTTTACCAGTTACTGTATTTGTGTGGTAAGTATGATTTTCAGAATAAGCAGCCAGTATTTCTCTGGACAACACGAACCAACTTTTGTAATGGAGATGCAGCGCGTTTGCAATGAGGTACACACTGAATTTTGGAATGTTATGTGCATGTATCTCATGATTCAACTGTTTTGTAGGTTTGCGGATTTTGAATTCCTGTACTTATAAGTACTGCAACTTAGCAGCGAAGAACGCGGTGTGGACCTGAAGCAGGCTTCCGCCAGGCATTCTCACATATGCGTGCAAGCTCACAGGCAGGCACTCGTAAGCTCTATGTGGATCATATCACACCTAGGAAAGTGGTAAGCCGACAGCCTGATCGTGCCTCGACGTTTTGTGACATTGTAGGATCTTATTTAACTAATCGGTAGGGCTTGGATGATACAGGTTTCGAATTCCGGCAGCGGCAAGACGATTTTCTCGTCTTCAGAACGCCTGACCGGCTCAGGGTCCCACACAGCCTGCTGTTCGGTGGGTAATTTGGGCACCATCCGCGGTGATAAATGTCCAGTGCATGAACTTGAGCTCCCTGTCTAGTACCGAGGTTAATGAGCTGAGCTACACCTCCCACTCTCCGTCTTCCTTTATTGCGTTTGCCTTCCTTTTATCGTGCACTTTTGCGAAGCTTATCGCGTCTTTTCGCTGTACTTTTGCCTGTTCTACAGGGTGCAGGAACGAGACTGGTGGAAATTTGCGTAAGTTAGAGTATACGAGTTCATCGAGACAGTACCGTACATTTTTTAAATGATGGCGAGATTCTATATCTTCTGCATGCCTGTCGACATTTGCAGCGGATTCCTTTTGTTGTGCAAAAATTATGTTAATTTTAAATTTATGGACATGGCACCGTATCGAAATAGCGAAACTTCTTGACGTTTCGAGGGAACGGAGTGTCTCATTCTTCAGGGTCGAAGATTTATAACCCACACGCCTTTTTGGCCCTCCCTTCATAGTCTTGGTTCAGTTTCCGAAAAGAGAGGCACATTTAATAGGGTGATAAATGTTGCTTGTTGCCTCCATACACTCATGCTATTTATTGGTTGAAAGAATTGGCGATTTCGATGAAAATAGACAGAGGAACTGTGTGTGTTTACCATGCGACACTAGACTTCGTCTTTTATTGGCCATATGAAGTGAAGAATTGCCTGGTGGAAAGAGACAAAACTTTTTCGAATTCTGGTTTTGAAATAATCTACAGTACATATATATTACATCCTGGTTGTTGGAATTCATTTTACTTTCTGAAGTCACATGTAACAGAGGGCATCGCATTATAAAATAAGATTGGTAAAACAAAATACTAGGGGCGTAAATGACGTATTGTTTCGTACGACCGGAAATGTTATATATATATATATACGTTTTCTCCACGTTTTTATTTTTAGGCGCATCTGTGGACCTTAACATTATGTTTCTGTTTTTACCGAATTGATATACCGAAACGACTGTGGAACACAAGTTCATAGTGCCGCTGTACCATTTCTTACTGCAGTTCGACCTTCGATATTACTTACCCCACCAAATGATGTGACTTTTTGTAGCAATTACATAATCTTATTTCGACGACACTTTTTGAAACTTCTTGTGGGAGAAACTCGAGTGTTGTTTAGTGTGCTGTTTTTAAGCTGCAAATGTGCGAAGTTGGGAAAAGCAAGTTATCTTGCATTCAAGGTATAAAAATCCATGAAGACAGCACAGTCTGTTGTTATATAAAGGTAATTAATAAATAGGCTAGGACGTTGTGTCATAGAACTTACATTTTTATGTTTGAACTGCAACAGTATAACCGTTAATTCCCCACCCTCCCCCATGGCGCGACAGCCCCTAGTGGACCATGGCCTCCTTATTTTTGAGGCTTCGCGATCACACTCAGACACGCAACATTCGTTAGGACTCCTCTGGACAAGTGATCAGCCCGACGCAGAGACACACAACAATCATAAGCCCCTTGCGGAATTCGAACCCGCAATCCCAGAAAGCGAACGATCGAAGACCCACGCCTTAAACCACCCGGTCACTGGGTTTGGCTAAACCGTTAATGTATCGCTCATTTGGGACAACAGTGTCACTGCTCAAAATTTGTGATTTTTCAGGAGAGACTTTAAAAAGTTTGAAGTGCTGTAATATTCTACGGATGCAACAACGACACAACTGCTCTCCAGTGGCGAGTTTTGCAAACTGCGTTATGACACTATACCTGTTAAAACTGCATCTGCAAACGTTTCTTTCTACACCAATAACTCAAAAATGCCATATTTTGAGTTGTGACACTCTTGTCGCAAATGACCAATGTACATATAAATTCGAGTTGTATATGATGTACATCAGGGCGATGGAAGTATCAGGTTCTCAAAACGTACGAAAAATTGCATCAAGATATGAAGTGCCAGTACGCGAAGAGAGGAAAGAGTGTAACAGCGACAAAGTGGGACTTCTTCTGTCTTCACAGATTTAAAACTTGTTATAAGTAGGCTAATGAAACGACAGGGAGCTTCTTAATGAAGTCATTTTATTCGTAAAGATTTTTAAATTAGCATTCTATTTTTGATTTGGTGGCAACTGCGACAGTATTTCGTAGTGAGCGAACCGTCATACATCCTTCCCATGTTTCTCATTGTAATAATTCCAGAATTTCTCCGTAACGTTTTGTCTCTTCTTCAGATACCGTTGTGGAATAAGGTGTATTTTTTTGTCAGAACAAGCTCTGAACGTCCAGTAGTGCCTCACCGGTTTAGTACAGCTGCTCTTACACGTTGTCCCTAATAAGAAACGATTGGTGATGGAGATTGGACGCGCGCACACCTTCTGTTGCTTCGAGAGAAACAACTGAATCGTACTTCCTGAGAAAGTGGGCCTGCCATGAAGTAGCAGTTCTGTATGTGCTGTAATTGCTAGAGGGGTTGGGAGAACCGGGTTGTTTTAAGAACGCCTACGTGGCTAGTGGACATACATTTGTTGAACAGACCATTGTTGTAGGGTTATACAAGAGGAACTACGTAACGTATACAGGTAATCCGGTAATTTTAGGTAAAACGTAGGTGACCACGAAGGGCTGAGTATGTAAGCTGAGCAGGGAACAAGAGAATTTGTACAGAATTTTGGCGGGAAGACCTTTTGGATGACGAACACTTATTAGAGCGAGGAATAAATGAGAGGATACCACCGAGGAAGCAGAGATTGATTGTAAGAGGTGGATGGAGGTGAGTCAGGAGAATACTCAAATGCGGGTTTTGATATTAACAACACTGAGTTACCGGGAGTTGCTACTAATGTTCGTTAGGAGGCCTAGTGTACATTATTCTGGCAACTACCCCAAGAAAAGCGTCGTCACACTAAATCTTCTTTCTTTGGACTTTATCCATTTTCTAATATTTAATGAAGTTCTACGTTTCGGAAGCCGACCCTGTTTCCGTCGTCGGGGAAAGACGGACGCAGAGTCGGCTTTCGAAAAACATAGTAATTCAGTTAAAAGCTGGATGGTAGAAAATTAGTCAAAATTAATAGGATTGGTTCAGTAAGTCATATACCATCGTCTGAACTGTAGAGCTTTCAATTAAACTTCATGCCGTTGCTAATTCTTAATTTAACATTTACCCAGATCTGTACAGTGCCGAGTGTTGAAAATTTCCCCGTTATTACGCGTTTTGATTACGAAGTGAAAAAAGAACTGCTTGTGTGGAGATCATAGCCGTCTGTCCGTCTGTCCGTGACCTGGAATCAGCGACTAAACTGCGTGTCGGATTTTCATGAAATTCGGTGTACGAATTCTGTACAAGTACCTGTCGACCAAGCATGAGTTTCGTGCAATGGGGTCACTGACAGTCACACTTTACCTCGGAATGTAAATCGATATCGAGCCCTACTTTCCAGTTTTGAATTACGTGATCCGTGACAATCGGCTCAGTTAAAGCCATACTTTCATTATGAGGGGAGGGGTTAATTTTTACTCTATTTTCGACATTTGGCTTTCGATTTGGATAAAATTAGGTATGGAAGATGCCCGCAAAATATGTCGAGTGATCTACAGCAGTGTTTCTCAACCTTTGTGAGACCGCGGCCCAGTAAATTCTTTTTTCATAAGACGAGGGCCCGGTCCCAACAAATTTACTTGTAAATACCTTTCCATTTTTTTAAGTTCATACATTAAACTAACATATGTATTAATAATTAATTATGGTGTAATCATAAAGAGTATTAGTACACTTATGTATATGGTGTGGCATGTTGACAAATATAAAATTACATTTAAATTAGTTATCAATCACTGGACTAATGAAATTTTGTAGCATATTATAGTTTCCTCAGGCCAACATCTGGGTCTGAGTTTTTCGACACATTCACGAATATTTTTCTCCTTAGAATATTTCCACTATAAAACATTTATTCATGAAAATTGCTTAGAAAACTAAAACGACAAA
>Ga0123352_10004863_pt1 | contig 19977 bp, 13 predicted proteins | sample TergutLab28metaG_FD_89700 | JGI IMG/M metagenome (GOLD analysis project Ga0123352, IMG submission 89700) | Labiotermes labralis P1 segment gut microbial communities from Petit-Saut dam, French Guiana - Lab288 P1 | ecosystem: Host-associated > Arthropoda: Insects > Digestive system > Gut ...
AATTTAGGTTTTGCCTACCAAGGGCCCCCCCCCCCCAAAAAAAAAAGGTAGTCCCTGTCCACGACATGAAAGTGTAGAGGGGAACTCATTATTAACCTTGGCACTTTATGGTGACGAGTGGTCAACTGCACGGCCCGGCTGCTTTGTCTGCAGGAAAGGACCAAGGTACACAATGCACAGGAAGGGGAGGGGGGGGCAGGGCCAGTCTGGACGGCTTTAATCCCTTTCCTCTTCCGGGATTCGAATTTCGAACAGTACAGCCCGTAGCTAGTCGCTATACCAACTACGGGAAACCTACGAAAATCATTTCAGAAGCATTCGTAAGACATTAGTGTTGAACACCCCTGCGCAAAATTGAGCAGATGGCAATTCTGGAAACGGCACATTTTTTAAGAAGCTACTAATATAGCGCTACACGTAATTTCAAATATACGTACTTTCCATAAAGCTATTATTATGCGATGAGTCCTCTAAGGGCAAGTTTGTCCCACGCTTACGGACGTAACATCTTGCAGCTGTAGACGTGAAAATACAATATTAATAATAATAATAATAATAATAACATAATTACTAATTACGTGGATACCACATAAGGAAGCCGTACGACCACTGTCAGTAATAGTGACTAGGCCACACGCTGGACGATTGAGAGAAATCGAGGTTCGACTTCCAGCAAGGCCAACAAGTTTTCTTTTCCCCAAACCGTTCAGACCAGTTCCGGGGCCCACCCAGCCTTCTATTCAATAGGTACCGGGGGCTCCTAACTCGACAGTAAAGCGTCCGGGGCGTAAATCTGACAAATCACCTCCAAGCAGTACCGAAGTTAAGAACGTGCGGAGCCATACCTCCATTCCCCCACATGTCTTCACAGCGTGCCCGAAGACAGCTCCACCTTCTTCCCACATAATGCAGACCGATTTTACACAACTGTTAATTTCCATATATCATCAGGTCTGTGGGCTGTGCTGAATACAGCAGGCCTGTGCTTCAAAGGACGACTCGAATATCAAGAGAATTCGCACTGGGATGCAATGCTTAAATACAACGTGGTGGGAACACTGAGAACTGCACGAACATTTCTGCCTCTTCTCAAAAATAAGAGAGGTAAGTCCTCTTCTCAAAAATAAGAGAGGTAAGTCTATACACTCTCAGTTAAGTATGAATGACACACCTACTTCAGACCCAGACTTCAGAATTTATTCATTGTCATTCATCTTGGTTCTAACGATGGGGAAGAGGTCACTGATCCTGTGACCTCCTTTCTGACACACTCGGTTAACAACATCTATGACATTCAACCGACCGTAACATTCCATGTGGTACTTCAATCTATGTCTTGTTAGCAGCACTGTATTAAATAAAGAGGTTATATAATAGTTAGGAACAGATTTAAGATAACGATCAAATGCAAGTAAATTGAATAAGTTTACATTTATTAAACCGCCAATATCTTTAATGCCAAATACAATGATTATGTGACACCCGGCTTTCGTTAATTTTTATGTCAATGACAGGAACACATTCCACAGTGAAAGACAATACCAACAGAAAGAAATTTCAGGTTTAAGGAGAGATACATTTTCTCTAATCTTCATACTACATGTAAACATGTCCGTAGACTTCAAATCTTTAATTACACGCTGATGTTTTGTGGAGAATTTACTGTATGCACTACAAGCGTCATCATAGCGAAAATAATGATAACAATACAAGTTAAATTTAATATAATTAATCTTGACTACCTGTCATTTAACAGCTAATTTTCCAGTATGTAAAGAATTTACTCACATCCGATGTGTATTTTCAAATGCACGGAACCAAATACATATATATCAAACGTATTTTCAAGCGTATAAATTCACAAGGGTAAAACTCCATAAGGGTGACAAATTTCTGCATTTCATTTCAGTAGCCCTGCAGTTAAGACCCTTATATAATATGTGCAACAGATGTTAATGTCACCTCTTCTCAACAAGACTTCAAAAACAAAATAAATAACTACACACAACACTGGGGTTTGTGTATTTAAACTTCATTATAAAACCACCAAGCGTGGATGTATGAGATCGGAGGCATCTAGGATGGTTCTCTGGGTAACGGTGCTGAATAGCCTGTAGGCGGTTTCTGACCAACCTGCTGCCTCCACCTTCAATTCGACATTGAAGGAGAAACAATTTTTGGACGTAATCAAATATAAGACAATACAGTATCACTAACAAGAAGACGGCAATCTAAGGTGCACAGGTCTTTCCTAAGCTAACTGAGACCTCTGTTAGTCTTCAGTTACAACTGGAATGTATTCCATAAATCGTGAGAATGTGACTGTTTAAATAGGCCGGCTTATCAACATGGGGGCAAACACTGACTCCAACAATCCAGGAAGTGGATTGGTTGCCTACACTGCAGTACGGTATGCAGTTGAAGGAGCAAGTAAGGCCTTACGTCATGAGATGGCACCACATGGCATTCATGTTATAACTCTGCAGCCAAATGGAATGGCATTAGAAAATGTATTTGCAGCACCAAGAATTGAGTAAGTAATACACATGTTACATTACCAAGCAATTAAGGAACCTTATGGGGCAACTTGAGCCCAATGAACAAAATAATAAACAAACCGAAATACTATTCAAAACAGCGAAAAATTCGCCAGTAGGTGCCATACCTTGTAATTCAGTGCAGGTACCGATATTCTTAAGGAACCTGCTATAACTCTTTTCGTCCATCAAATTCCACAAGAACAAAATCTTTGTATCTGCCACTGTGACAACTTCGAACTTCACAATGTTATGGTATAGTTACAATAAATAGAGGGAATTAAAGGCAACTAATCTAAAAAGGCAAGGAATCCAAATCTGTTGTTCCTTTAGAAAGAAATGTCAAAATAAATAAACACCAGTAAATAAAAACTTGCACACAAGATTTGTATATGTTTCGTGAAAGAAAAGACCAATTACCACAGTAAGACTATGACACAGAAAATACTGAAAGCACCAGGTACTCATTTCATACAATGAATTTTATGAGTAATCACACCTAATCATTATCAACTGTTGACAGCCTCAGTCAAACAACAACATTTAAAGTAATCAAGAAACAAGCATATGGAAAACAACTACATAAAAAAAGGATATGGAATACTGTTTGTGTACAGAAATATATATATATATGTACCCGTAAAAAACAGTCAGCAGTTTAGCATATTCTATCTATTTGACCCTCCAGTTGCCTTTTGCTCTGCATGTAAACAGAGTGTGCCAGTGACAAGTGGTAAGATCACAGTAAACCCACTTGTTGGCCTCCAAATTTACCAGAAAGAATGCTCATAAATATCCATGTATGTGGGTCCACAAACAACAAAATTTGTAGGGTCAATGCATAACAGGAACTGATGACCTCAAGACAGAAATCACCATGCCTTCATGCAAATCACATTAGTTGTGCTGAATGTCAAAGAGGAAGAAATGGCCTCATGCTACAAACTCTGCCATTTCTGCAAAGGGGTTCACATTGAGGCATAAATCTCATACCTTTGTATGCTATGCACCCCAAAATTAAGCAAACAATATTTAACAGTTTGTATTCACAATGAGTTAAATTTATCCATACCAATGGGTCACCCTGTAAATTTAAATTAACAAAGACAGACACCTAATGAGATATCCATAGTTTAAATGAAGAGGTACATGTGTAATGTAAGTTGTGAGCTTTGTGCATGTGCCAGATTGAGAAGTCTAAAACAATAAATGATGACAAAATATACAACCCTTCTGCTGTGGGCCAGGTTTATATTCCACATATTACATGCTCAATAGAAGCCTCATTTTGCAGTTTGGTGGGGAAAAATATACTGCCACATCACATGAAAAATATTACATTCACAAAGAATATTATTTGTTATTTGAAAGCTATTAATAATGTTGCAGTCAAATGCGATTCTTTGGCTGACTATTAATCATCAATTTCATTCCATACTGTAATGCTCTTCATTCTCATAACACTTGTATAAGAGGAAAAACTTTTCTAGACAGTAAAAATTAGGCTTACCATTGTGCTCAGACAAATGTATATGAATGTTTTATGAAGAATAGATTTGATTACTCAAAATCAATATAAATAAACTGTTTAACAAAGATAACAAATCACAGCAAAGTACTTTGTTCCTTTGTGTCCAAGTCTTTAATCTAGGGAACTACACTAACCTACCACCATGTCTTTGCAACTGTATAGTGAAATACTGGTATCTAGCATAAAACACCTGTAAGAATTCATTTTACTGAATAATCCTGAAACACATTTCCAATACCATTCTATACACTTATCTCTTTTGTATTATTCTCCTGCTGTCATAGATGAGACCTTCAAAAAACACACTTGTGTACTCACCTACAATTTATGAAAAACCAAAGTTGCTTTGTGGATCAGAATATCTCACCAGTTTCAAATAAAACAAGGAACAAACTGTATACATGACTGTGAACTAAACATATATCCTTATTTCTGTCACAGTCTTCTGAATTTCTGTCAAGGATTAAAGCATTTTAAAATAAAAACAACAAAAACACAGTGTAAATTATACACTGTAATTCTTTCAACAATTGCTGGAAATAAGGACAGCTCACTCTCTTAATGCATGAACTTGACCCACTTTACGTACTGAACATTTAATATTATTTAGTTGCTTTGAGAAATAAACTGATGGTTTAGTGGTAATTTTAAACTGATATTTTTAACTGCAAAACCTAGCATGTGTTAATATACACAATCTAACCTTAACCCAAACCTGAGTAATCATCTATGATGGCAATCCACATTAGTATGACTAAAACATGGCAAAGTGGAATGGCTATACACATAGTAACAATTCCTTTCATTTCTATTTCAGCGTGCCTGAAAAACCTGAAGATCAGACTACTTTGGTGATTCAAAATCCAGCAAACGCATATCTGGACTACAATCCATCAGTCTTACCTTCACCAGCAATGAGAATACTTGAAAAAGCTTTACTCTCTAAATCGCCTAAACAAAGCTATCAAATCCTGCCACAGAGCAGATTCAATTCTTTAAATAATACGCTGGCGACTATGAAGAAAAAAATAATATCTGCACAAATTAAACCTACACAAATGGCATAAAACTTTGATGGTTGGTGAAGATGTCTCACAATCACAATTACTTGCTACAAAGACACATATAAAAACTTACCACAAAACCAATTCACTACATCATCATTTCTTGTGGCAGATATTATCTTCCGTGTTCCAAAACAACCACCACCACCACCAGTCAAAACTTACTTTTGTTGACTTTATTACACCTTATATTTTGCCTTCAAAATAATGTAGAATTTACTAACCTCCACACAAGATTCGAATATGTGCTATTTTAATTTGTACTAATCTCATCAACGTAAATGAAATAAAGCATTGTTACGGAAAAGTGTACTTGTTAGCCTCTGCACCGAATTACTTACACATGACGTCTACATTAACAAGAGCACAATTTCCATTCCCCACAAAGTTAGAAATGTGCTATTTTAAACTGTAACCTAATGGCCGCAAATGAAGTGTTTAACCTGTGCACCGAACTTATTACGTATATACCATTTACACTAACAAAAGCACTAATTTCCGCCGTTTGACACATACATTTATTTCCACACTTATTTTCGTAATTTCCTCAATACTGTCAAGGTGGCCAATATACGCCGCACAATATTACCACCTGCTACATACTAAAAATGCATTTACCCCTAGCCTCCTTAGATTTACGGGAAGATATATAAAGCCGCATTCATTGGAAACAGTAATGGTTAGTAATTCGAAGTACATAATATTCATAATTAATGTTAGTCGCCAAATACGTATAGTTACTTTATATCACTATTGGCCACGCTGAAAATCATACCCCACTACACACATACCCCTTGGTATTGCCCATTCTGAAAGCATCATTCACTTTACAATATTTAGCAATTTATTCGCTAATGTAAACAATTCAGACATTCAATATTAGCACAAATTTCGCTAACCCATTCATAAAAAGAGTAAATTTTCTCCGTGATATGTTTCGTAGTCAATGCAGTAGGATGCCTGAGAAGCTGATACTTCAAATTTAAATCACCGATCACCTTTCATGTTATGTTCTCAGTGTCCTATCCACAGGATTAGGGTGAAGACAGTGAGCCCCAGACATCGAACACAACTGCGAATCAATGACTAAGCAACTCCATGATCACACAACATCCCCTCTTCATAAAAGATCAGCATGTTACAGTGTGTTACGATGTTGCCTGAATCCACAATATTCATGCAATGTCTTTACACATGTTTTGAGGCCACTTTATACAACCATTCTACTTACTGTCACATTTACTTATTTCTGGGTAACCATAATGGAAGCTAAACTAGAAATCAGTATCCTCCGTGCACACGTCATTCATCATTTGATATGACTATTATCCCCGTTATTGGGGTGAACATTTGTGTCTAATCAGAAAATCAGCTGCATTACAGGTAATATTCAAACCTGTACCGGAAGACATAATCTGCTTACCCTTTATTATTTTCTAAATTCGGTTTCCTGGTCTCTGTCATATTTCATAACCAAGAGATGTAAAGGTTCAATGCAGGGAGACAAGAAAGAATGAAGAGGAAGTTTTCCCACTTAAGGCATCTTCATACCATTACAGCTGGCCAAGAAACAAGTCATAATGTTTTCCTCATTAATCACACCACATGAATTAAAATAATGCCATAATTTATATGAAATTTTAATTATTTTCAATAAACTTGCATTTAGCACCGATTCACATTTTATACTGAAACGTATTATCCGCAGCAGAAATACTTTATGGATTTGAAGTATATATTTAGGGGCACGTAAATTAACTTTAAAATGTCAACCAAAAGGAACTGAAAAATTGAAGGAAGACATCTGAGACTGAAACATTCTTTGTGTATTGTCCATAACAGGTTTCAATAAGGCAAACAGTGGAAACGTTGATGGTGAATTAACAAGTCTATAAATTTTGAATGTTCAAATGTTATGTAACCAACTATATTGGTTTTATTGGACCTCACTTTGTATAAAGTTTTAACTTCCACTTAATAAAATCATGATATCACAAAACTATCACTTTTGACCAATCTGTCCCATAATCAGATCTTGTGGGAATACCATTTTTTTATTTTTCTAAAGTTTCTGAATAGGACTTACTGCGACTTTTCAACAATAAATGCACACATGAAACAAAGTAATGCACAAGATAGAAATTTGTATCAGATATTAACCTATCAAAAACATCCAAATATTACAGTTTCACTTCATGCACCAGATAACTATACAGATAGAAGTATTAAAAAAAAACCTATACATGTCATGAAGGCATATGGAGAAGCACAGACATATCTCTACTCAGTCTTAACTTCAGCCACTTTATACCCGAGCAAAAGCCTCCAGTACTGACTGACTAGTAGGATGGGTGGGCCCTGTAGCTCGTCTGGACATTTTGGAAAATGGACAAATCTCTTACCCCCGCGAACATTTGAGCCCTGGGAACATCTTGCCTGCAGCCTAGTCTCTGAACTGACTATGCTATTTTGACTCACACCAGACACGTATGGGCAGATGTTCACAGTAGTACCATGAACACCTCCAACGTAACAGCTGCTGCAGCTTACTGTCAACATATTCTACACCACAGAATTTTCAGTAATTCTTCTACATGCAACAGACAAACGTATTAAGCAGTCGTTTCATACAATTATCATACTCCCTGATGATGGATCACTAGGTCCAAAACATGTAGGAGTTAGTGGTTTTTCTAATATTATTTTAAATCTAATACAACTGTGTGCCTTTTTTGGTCTAAATTATAGTAATTAGTCTAGTAATTGAACTGTAATGCATGGAATGGAAAATGTGAAAAACCTACCATCTCTAGTGAAGTTATGTTTCACTGCCTCCCTAGACAGTAACTTGTGCAGACAAATAATTCCAAACTCTCTCTCTCTCTATCTATATATATGACACCGAGGTCTTCAATAAAGTGAGTTGTGTAGATTTATGTACCACTTATGTATCTCCTATAGAAATGTATGTATTTACCAAGCAACTCCATCCTACAAAGAACTGCCCCCATCAGAAGACATTAGATAAATGCCTCTGAATGCCCTCTTCTCTACTGTGAAGTACTGCAGAACTCCACTTATCCATATGTTGGTTATCCGGACCGGCTTGGCCCTTCAGGTAAATTTGTAAAGAATTCTACAAAACTAACTTGCCTTGAAATTACTGGTGAATGGATCAGGGACAATAGAGTTAGGGCTTCTAGAACTTCAAATCAGGCATGGTAGAAAAGTTTAGATGCAGGTACATATTGTAAATAGTAACAACCGAACTTCAAATAGCCAATGTACACCCTAGTTTCAAAGAAAAATCCAATTATCCAGATTTTCTACATATCTGAATAGCTCACCATCCCAATTAATCTGGGTAAGTGGAGTTACACTGTAATATATAAGTTCCGTTTTTGATATGTAAAAGCAATAGTTTCTATTCCCGATCCGTAAAAATACATTTCTTTGTTGATAACATTTATTTTCGTCTGATATATGTTGCATAGCTGCAACAAATTGATCACACTTTGCATAAATCAGAATTTGAATATACAAAATCCAGTGCACTTTAAAAGTAAAAAATCTGGATTTACAAATGATACAAAGTAAATTTCCTAAAAGTCTGGCTGGTGACACATTTTCATGTTTTTCAAGTGAGCTGTATGTATGTTGAAATATTTTACGATTTGCTGCAGGGTTCACTCATATTTTATCTCCTTCTATGAACACTGTCCTATAAATGATAATTTTTGGACAATAAAGAGCCTCAAAGATTATCCAAATATTCTACATTTTATGATATTATGCCTAATTTCTAAGCCTTGGAATGTTAACACAACCCAAATCGCCTTATCCACTTCTTTGTGACTTTGGATACTGTCTGCAAGAAATAAATAATATTAGAAACAGGAATATTTTTAACAGTTTATTTACAAACAATATGTCAATACTAAAGAGAATATATGTGTATGTTTATTATTTCTCTGAAAAAATGTGATGACCTCTTCATGTTCTGCCATGCAAGGTCTGTTCAACATGAAGCACAAATCTGGACAAAACATGAAGCAGTTCATCTTTTCTGTGACATTCTGGAGAATGCTCTGCCACCGATTTTTCATAATTCCCATGATTTTATCATACTTCTATCATTCCACTTTCATCACCCTTTTTCGTATACTTCATTTCATGACATTCTCAAGTATGATAAAAATGACATACTTTCACAACTCCAATAGTTTTATTGTACACTTTTCCATACAGTTGTCTTTTATGTTCCTTTACTTCCTGTTTTTCCAAGTATGCTTTATTTCATACTAGAGAATGCTGATCTTATTCCCTGATTTGATAATATCAGAGTAGGTTTTTTCCTCTCAATCTTTTAGTTTCTTTTCCTTTATTTTCTATCCTTTTACATAGGCTCATTTGTGATATTGTGAATAATGTTCCAGCCTCTTTGTTTTCATACTGCATTGCACATTTATTCACCAGCCTCCTTCTGCTCTCCCCTTTACTTCTCTCACACACGTCCTATAATCAAAGCATCCACTTGCGTCCCTGCAGGCAACACCTCTAACTGTTTAGTTCGGCCAGGAAGAATCAAAAGACTGTTGGCAGATGAAAAACTCAGCAGTCGACTACTTATCTGATTCCCTGAAAGTGAATTCATAAGATTCTTATTTGAGCACACTGACAATTCCAAACACCAATGCAGAACAAAGCATTCAGCTAATGAAGCAAGGGATTCTTAAAAAAAAGACATTAATCAGTGCAGGAAAGTATATCTACACACAATTCAATCATGCAGATCAATGAAGAGAAAAAAGAGAAGCATGTATTTACATATCTACATGTAAGGCAAATGTATCAACACATACATGCTGTGAAATACACTTCATATACATGTTACAGTGTTTGAAACGAGACGAGACAGACACGAACGTGGATGGCTCCACATAAATACATTTATTGTACTGATAAGAATACTAGTTATTAAACCAAAGTTCTTATTATGAAAAACTTCGTTCAAAAAAATGTACCACCAAAATGCATCCCATTATTTCAGTATCCACTAATAATGGTGGTCCTGGACTTTCAGACATTAGACTTTTGTACAACCCACACTTTTGTACATTATAAATTCTCACCTCTAATCCATCTTTGTATGCTGAATTCAGTCTTTTGTACACAGCTGACAAGCAAACTTTCTGAGCTATCACAACAGTGGTGCTGTAAAACTGAGCCTCAAACTGTATTTTGTGTCTACTAAATAACACAAAAGTGACAATCCCAGTGGCCATGCGGCCTAAGGCATGGGTCTGTCTCCTGTCAGTGTTATGTGTTGCCAGGTAGAGATCTCTGTAACAGGCCCATCACTTGCCCAGAGAAATCCTACCAAGTGTGGTGCGTCTGAGTGTGATTGTGAAGCCTCGACAATCAGGAGACCCTGACCCACTAGGTGCTGTTGCGCCATATAAAAAATAATAAATAATAAATACAAAAAAATAAAAAATAAAAAATAAAAATAAATAAAAGACAGAAAGAAAGGAAGAAAAAGAAAGTAAAGGTAAGTGAGATAACTAGAATTTGGGGCAAGAAATAACTTTAGCAAACATACAGGTATTGTTTATATTTTGTAATGCAACCAACAACTTTTATGTTGGTGGCAGTGATTGAGTGTTCATGTTGGCTAATTTTGGTGAGGTCATACATACTCTGTTGTTGACTATTCTGGCCACTTAATCAGGTAATAAAAACTGGTGGAAGAAAGTTGACACACATCATGATGGTGGCAATATGTATTTTATATGTGTAACGAGCTGGTTATTTTACTGTAAAGCATACGTATGAAAAAGCTTTTAAACAACACTGTCAAGGTTAACAACAGCTTACAAAACATGTGTTTCAATGGCTATCCCTTATAAAGCCATCAGAAGTGTGCAGGATATGCACTTGTGTGATGGCAGGAACGCTAAAAACTGCGTTTGTTTGAACGCATGCATGAATGTACTGTAATTGATGGTACAACTGTTTTGTTGTTTGCCATTAAAAGGGATTTTTATACATGCTCAAGCAATGGGAATGGAACCCACCTTATACCATACAAGTCTAGTGCTTGACATCCATACATTCCAAGTTTCATACACACATTCAGGAACAAATTATGTACAAAAGTTGGAGGCTGCTCGTACATCTAACATACATTACCAGAAAAATAACAGAATCTAAAAAAAGCTGCAGAAAATAATGTCACATGGAACTTCATGAATAGTGGGTAACATCAAAATAACTATAATCATAGTGGATGCAGTATGGTACAGAGTAACCAGGAGCACTGCCACAAATAATATCTAGATCTCAGTGAGATGCAAGGAATAAATACTTTTACAGACTGCCTTTTAAAAATTCTTTAGAAAACTACCCTTAAGTATACAGAAATTCTAACAATAATACTATAACCATTCCAGCACTCACCTGTAATTTAGAATTTTATTTTCAAAACTACTACCCTAAGGAGTGATTGCTACCACTCACATCATAATTTTTCTAGTAGCTACCTACAAGCATAAATATTATAATAACCTGTTATTCTGTAAGATTTCATGCTTCCACTACAATGTAGGTGAGGTCTTCACTCTTCTGGAGTGTTACTCAGTATAGATTGGCAGTTGGTTACTAATGTTTCAGGACAGCATGTTGGTACCATCTTCAATGCCTGACCCTGGCAGATGCGACCAGCAAGAAGTCTCAAAAGTTTGGTAACCAAGTACCAACCTAAGCCACATAACATACCAGAAAAGTAAAGTCCTCAACCAGTTGTTCTGTATTAGCATGGAACTCTGTCTCTGAAATTAGAGGATGAACACAGACTCAGGGTATTTTCAAATGGGATAATGTGAAGGTTTGGACCAATGTGGCAGTAACATAGAGCAGAAGAAAAATGCATACTGATGAGGTTCTTAATTTGTAGTCTTCACCAAACAATAGGGTGATGAAATGACGGATATTAACATGGGGGAGCCATAAAGCACCCATGGGAGCAATGAAACATACATACAAAGTTCCAACTGAAATATTTCAAGGGACGAGAACACTTGGCAGAAACATGTACAGGCTGGATCATAAAGAAATGGGGTGCGGGAGTTTAAACTGCAGTCACATGGTTCACAAGAAGATCCAGTGGCAGGCTCTTCTGAATGTTGTAATAAACCTCCATGTTCCATACATGTGGAGAAATTTCTAACTATATGAGCAACCATTAGCTTCTCACAAAGTACTTGGATCCATGTAGTCAGTTAACTGATGTAGCCAATACCTGTGCTCACTGCTAGAGGAACTGGATTGTCAGGCAGCCAACTCAACACTGCTCTGTGATATTCTGGTCTCAAATCCAGGACTATATCTTCATCAACCTATAAACACAAATTTTAAAACAAACAACTTTTGTATACACAAATATTTACTAATAAAAGTTCTTTAAAAGGAATTATAAAAACAGAAAGTGAAATAAATTAATGCAGGTTTTAGTTAACTTCACAACCAATGTTAGTAATACTGTAAAACATGGTGGATGAATATAATATGAACCATCCCTCGTATGCACCAAGTTGGCTTCCATTTTCTTTCAAGTAGTGATAATAAGGTAAGGTACTGAATACTGTCGCACAAAAAGGAATTGTAATACAATCTCTGTTGTAAAAAACTAGCAAAGTATACAGAAGAATGTCAGTTCAGGTTGCTCCAGACAAAAACAAAGGCAGACATTGACTGCACTGTATGTTGGAAGTTAATGGGCAAATTGATGTGAGACACCTGTTTTGGTGCAAATACATCTATAATGAACAAGTCGCAAACAGCAGTAAGAAATGGCTTCAGGACCCCCCCCCGGCCCTCACCCTCAAAAAAAAATCAGTCTGATGAAATAAGGAAGTGTGTGGACTTTGACAACTGGACTAAATGAAGTAAATGGCACAGCATTTGTGTACAGAAGTATCACAAAACTAAATCTGAGGTTTCATAGTGTTCTGCACACAGGTGCTGCCTTCTGCGTCATGAACCCACTCAGTTTTATCAGTGGACAACAACACAGAGAAGAAATATGCTGTCTCCATCTTCACGGTCAAGGTGGCACCAACACTAAGGTCTAACAAGTGTAATATTATTTTGCCAAATAAGAATAGCAGAAGAGTTTTCTATTTTCTGATCTACCTTGGCATAAAAAAGTATTCTGGATGAAGAGACAGATCTGTAACTGTCACAAAGTGGAAAAGAAGACTCCTGTAATGTAGGTGACACTGTTTCATGAATTGAGTACAAGAGGATGTGATACAGCACAAACAGAAAGAACTCTCCATGTCTGAAGCTCTTCATGACATTTTACAGCATTCTAATCTTTTAGTAATTTTGGGGTCAAGCATGAAAATGCTGTCAGAACAAAAAGCAAATAATGTATACTAATGGACAGTTTTGAAATTTGTTAAAAGTGAATTACCCTCATTCTAAGAAACACCTCACAAAAGAACCATGTTATGAGTTACACATGCCCCTAGAAACTATACCTCATCTTTTTAATGGTGCACTGAAGAGTGAAAAATATTCCATAACACAAGGGAAATTATAACACAGCTGAGGTGCCAGATAGTTATGGAATACAACAGACATGGGGCTTCAATCCTCATCTGAAGTGATAAACAGTTTTGCTTTAAATCAAAACCACTATTTTCTTGTTCATTCAGACATTTCAAAATACTTACAGTTGCCTTGACTATGGTCCCCAATGGTGAAGTGTAACCAGACATCTTCCTGATTGCAGGCAGGACATATAAATGGCTAGTTACTGTTGCTGACACAGGATTGCCAGGCAGACCCAACACAAGCTTGTTCTTCCCTTCAAACATGCAAGTTGCAAATGTAGTTGGTTTCCTGGAAACAGAAATACAATACTCAATGGACCTATACCCAACAAGCCTACTTCTACCACCATTTCCCTCTTTTATGTGTCAATGGACAAAATGTATCCAATCTCTTCTCTCCTGCCACAATTCCCCCCTCCCCCTGCCAAGCACTATACCCAGTTGAATTTGAATGACACCATCCCATTGTGCATGTGTAATAAATTTTATTGCAAAGTACCATCATACACAACAAATGAATATCAGTTGTAGTTTTACAACTGGTTAATCAGGCTACATGTTTCGGCCGTTTTATCCGGCCATCATCAGGCCTACAGAATAATACTGTGAATTAAGGTACATTCGTCCACTCTACATGTGTAATAAATTTTATTGCAAAGTACCATCACACACAACAATTGAATATCAGCTGTAGTTTTACAACTGGTTAATCAGGCTAACATAAGCTTTTAAATGCACTTAAAGGCCCAGTGTAAACAATGGGATCCCATTGGTAGAGTTAACAAATGTACCTTAATTGACAATATTATTCTGTAGGCCTGATGATGGCCGGATAAAACGGCCGAAACATGTAGCCTGATTAACAAGTTGTAAAATTACAACTGATATTCAATTATTGTTTATGACAGTACTTTGTAATAAAATTTAAAAACTATACCCAGTACTTAAACGAATTAACCTCTCTCATACTTGTAATTTGTAAAATCAAAATGCATGGCTCTTATGATATTAAAAATCTTATTATGTTTAATGTGTGAATACATCAATTTAAGTGGCACCAGGAAGACGTGTTTCATTTATGACCGAACATCTGCTGTCCACTGAGTAGACACCTAGGTGACAGGTTTACAGCAGAAGGTTAGGCAACATTCTCAATGGCGATATTTTTTATTATGAAGTGTTCTGAAATTCTAAAATGCTTAACTAGTTTTGGACATTGTCCAACTCCTTGGGAGACTTTTTTTTTTTAAAGTATCTGTTATGTCTACTGGTAGAAAAGGTGGAAATTCTTGACTGAGTGACTAGTAGTTTTTCACTATTAAGTTACAGTGATTTCAACATATCAGTTCAGGAACAGACTACCAGAATATTTCATATAGTGGCATAACAACTTGTAATATGCAGCTTTTTGAATAATAAAAAAATAAAAATTTTGGGGGGTATATGACTGGAATGAAATCCTCAGAATCCACTGCAAGCCACTAGGTTATTGAAAAATTATAAGGAACTTGTCTAGTCTGTGACTAATCCTACACATGGACTGGGAGTTCAACAGCCCTACAATAAAGGCCCAATAACAATAATTACAATAACAGAAGCATGTCGCATCCTTCCCGCCCGTTATCGTTACATAGGATACACAACATTAACACTTACCCTTCCATCATTCTGGGGACCCAGATTAATTCTCTGCAGTTCGGTCAACTATCATTTTGATAATTTCTTCCTAGTATTGTCATTAAGGGTATTCCAGAAAAAATGTGGGGAAGAATAATAATGGGGAGACAGTGTTAAGGTTTACACAGAAAACAAATCAGCAATGTGCACAAGGGCAGATGAAATTTTACTTATCTGATGGATAAGGATTAATGGTTAATGAATTTTTAGTCAATTCAGCAGAACTGTTTATATGTGACTGTCAACACGCCAATTGCCATTGTGCCATGCAGGCATAATAAATGAATTATTTTAATTTAGGACATCCGGTTGTGTTTGAATTCCAAAGTAAAATAAAATGTTTCAAGTTACCATCCAAAATAAATTCCGAAGTCAAAAAACTATATTTAAATTAATTATAATGTAGTCTGATGGTTTATTGTCATCTACTCTATAACATATGTAATGATGATGACAAAACTCATCAACAATAAGGAGAGAAACATACCCTGGTTTCATCTGAACACGTCCAAAGTGGATGATAGCACCAAGATCTGCCACAAGAATTTCTTTCAGCAAATCCTTCTCTCCCATAGAAACACCACCAGTTGTCACGACAATGTCACTAACAGCTAACGCTTCTTTCAGTTTCATCAGAACAGACTGTGGACTAATAAACAGAGTATCATATTAAACATGGTTTTAGAGAACAATCCAAATAACATTACTACTGTCATCTGACCAAACAGCACAACTTATATATTTTATTATGTAATATTTTTCTAACTATATGTTTCAGCTTATAACACCATAATCAGGTTAGCAATACAATAAATAAACAACTGTGCCACCTGTGCCCCTTTACTATTGTGAATCACACAGTCATATAAATAACACAATGAAAGGCATAAACTAATCACTGTGATATGCATTTGGATGTGAATATCAGGTACCGGCTTCTGCTAATTTTGTACTGACAGAAGAAGAAGTATGTTTCAAACAGACAAAAAGAATGGCATGACATACTAAGTCACTTTAACTACTATCAAGTAATAAAATAATTCCACCTATGATAAAATTAAATATGAATATTATCACTCAAAACCTGATATTATACAATACACGTAGTTCACGCAGCATAATAAAATAACTAAGTCAAAAATGTCAACAACATGTGAATGTTTCCAATGTGACAACAAGAATTCTGCTAAATCACTCATGTTCCATATTGGAAGAAGCTGGAATAATTGTGTATCAGTAAAGCGTGTATCCATCCAGCAACTGATCAAATGTGTTTCCCTTTAACTGTATGAATGAAAATGTCTCCAATCACAGTGACTTTTGTACCTTTTGACACATAACATAGTATAGCTAACAGATTTAGTAACTATACTAATGTGACAGTAAATAAGGATCACAACATAAAGGACTGCAACATTATCTGCTGTTTTATATAGATCTGAAACCTGACCTCTTACTCCAAGGTAATGACACAGCTTAAAGGCACTTGCTGGAACAAGGAAAAAGGAAGCAACATGAAGTTGCAGACATGATATTTGCTGGAACAAAAAGAAAGGAGTAATACAAAACAAGCACTTGCTGGAACAAAAAGAAAGGACATAACAGCAGGATAGAGTTCTGCACAATGGGAGTTTCACAATTTGTACTCAGCACCAAATATTATTTGGGCGATGCAATCAGGGATGGGATGTGTGGACATCCAGCAAGCATGGAGAATGTAATAAATGCAAATAAAATATTGAGGAATACAATGCAAAACACCTCCACCGCATCAAAATCTTCAGCCACAAATACTGCACAATATGGAAACTGAAGAACACCATAATGGACAAAGATCACCTCCTTGTGGGCCCAAAACTGGACCATACTTCTAAAGAATTACCAAAGATGTATTGGGATGCCAGAATATTAATGGAATAAATCCAAGATCTGCCATTAGACAACGACGATGACAACAACAACAACAACAAAAACAACTATGCAAAATGAAGAGACCATTTGGGAAAGCAATGAATAAATGGGGAAAAAATATTAATAAGGCTTTTAAAGAAATATAGGGCATGGACTGGATTCAACTGGCTCAAGACAGAGTCCAGTGGTGGGATGTAGTGAACATGGTGATAAAGGTTTTGAGTGCCATCCATATGGGGAATTTCTTGAAAGTATGAGTTATTATCAGCTCTTCACAATGATATTGCTCTATAAAGCAGTAACACCACTTTGCAATGAAATCTGCCCCAGAGTAAAAGTAGGTGATTTTAATGTATTCTTTTGGGTTGATTACAGATCTCAAATTTGTTTCTGCGATATCACCTAAACTTTCTGAGGAACAGGCACATTTAGAGTAAAAAGTGCTTGCAGTTGGCAGGTTAATGGGCGCAGCCAGGCAGACAACCCAAAACAAAAAGCTTATTCATCTGTCATTGTTATGACACTTTCAGGGTTTTAGGGAGAAGAAAAGAGCATATAATACCAAAATTTTCAATAAGCTCTGTCAGCTCAGTTGACCTTCTTCCTTGGTGAAGGTTGGTGGTCCGCGGTAGCAAGCTCGGTCTTGCATGTTCTGTTGTGAGAATTTATTGCCGATTTGATCAGTAAAATTGTGAACCAAAGTGTAAGAGTGGTAACTCACACGTACTTCATTTGAATATTAAGAAAACTGATACTATAAGTGTACTTTGTTGAGTTGTTGTTACCATGTATTGTACACGTGCTAATTCGCTAAACTTATTTTGTTATGCCTGTGGTGAATTTACCTTGTCATGGATAAGATCAATTACAACTATGGTGAAGAAGATGTATGAATTATATTTTGGTTGTAAAGTTGGGGATCAGGACGAGCTAGGTACCACATATATGTTTCAGTAGGTATTCATGATATTTACGTGGCTGGCTTGTTGGCACTCACTAATCAATGCCTTTCGCAGTCCCTATGGTATGGAGAGAACAGCAGGATCATCTTACCCATTGTTACTTTTGTTTAACAATAACAGATGGCCATAATTCAAAATCTAACCATACCAAAGTTTAGCCCAATGTTCGTTTTGCCCTAAGACCCCTTGAACATGCCAAATCCTAAGCCACCTCAACAACTGACCCTGCATGAAGAAGAACAAATCAGCACCTCACCAGAAGATGCATTCCAATGTGGATCCCGATTTCCTGGAATGAACTGTACCTTATATTATATCACAGTCTGAACTTAACAATTTTGTGACAGACCTCAATCTTTCGGAAATTCAGGCTGAAATCTTGGCTTCTCATCTACAGGAACGGAATTTGTTACAGAAAGTTGTTAAAGTGATACACTGGAAATGTCCGCAAAAATTGTCACCATTTGTTTTTCTGAGGAAGGACAGTGAATTATTCTATTTCAATGACAAAGAAGGATTTCTGCAAGATCTGGCATGTACACACAACCCTGAACAATGGAGAGACTTTTTGTAGATTGTCTAAATTTAGTTTAAAGGCAGTGCTGCTATATAACAGATATATTCACCCATCAATACCGATTACCCACTCTGTCCACATGAAGGAAACCCACAAAATATGGATTTGCTCTTGACAGCTACAAGTTACTCAAAATATGGATGGAAAATACGTGGAGACCTTCATGTCATAGGGCTACTTCTAGGAATACAGTCTGGCTACACAAAATTTTGCTGTTTTCTTTGTGAATGGTACAGCCGAGCAAAAGACAAACATTACAAAATTAAGGATTGGCCCATGCAAGAAAACTCAGATCCAGAGAAAAGTGTGTCAGAAATCAACTACTAGTTGACAAAGATGTAAGGTGTTTTGAATATCTGAGAGAAAAATTTCAGAAACTCAGTGATGCTAAATTAAAAGAGAGCATCCTTATTTGACTGCAAATTCATACAACCATGAATGATTATCTATTTTAACACCTGTTGACAGAAACTTATAAATCTGCATGGCTAATGTTCAAAGTGGTTTGTCTAAATTTCCTTGCAAACATAAAAGCCAAAACTACAAGGAACTTGTTGAGGACTTGTTAAATGGATACCAGACTATGGTGTGTAATATGTCATTGAAGATTCATTTCTTGCATTCCCAATCTCTTCCCTGTGTACCTGGGCACAGCGAGCGACAAACATGGAGAAGGTTCCACTAGGATATTTCCACCATGCAGAAAAGATATGCAGCAAAGTCATCACAGAACATGTTAGCTGACTATTGTTGGAACCTTACTGAAGATGTCTACTGCCAGTTCCAAACAAATGAGTTACAGAAAGAAGTTTTAAACATGAGTAAAATCAAATATTTATTTTCACATTTTGGTTGTGTAAATATAGTTTTTTGACTTCGAAATTTATTTTGGATGGTAACTTGAAACATTTTATTTTACTTTGGAATTCAAACACAACCGGATGTCCTCAATTAAAATAATTCATTTATTATGCCTGCATGGCAGCATGGCAATTGACGTGTTGACAGTCACATATAAACAGTTCTGCTGAATTGACTAAAAATTCATTAACCATTAATCCTTATCCCTCAGATAAGTAAAATTCTATTAAAATAGTAAA
>Ga0123352_10004864_pt1 | contig 19977 bp, 9 predicted proteins | sample TergutLab28metaG_FD_89700 | JGI IMG/M metagenome (GOLD analysis project Ga0123352, IMG submission 89700) | Labiotermes labralis P1 segment gut microbial communities from Petit-Saut dam, French Guiana - Lab288 P1 | ecosystem: Host-associated > Arthropoda: Insects > Digestive system > Gut ...
TAGTTGTTTTTTGGTTTGGCTATATACCTATTTACATACCGGTCTGTTTTTTTCTATATATCAAACTCCGATGAAATTGGACCCCCCCCCCCCCCCAAGTGGATTTTGCCAACGAGGCACCTCAAGTTCAGTGTCAGTTCTGGCAAAAGCATGACATCACAGTGCAGCCAGTAATTACCTATATTTATTTGTGTGTGCAATGGTATGCAGCCTCTTTATTGTATTTTTTCAAACCTTCCAACTGAAACGTAAGACAGGCATGAGAACCACTGGCATTTTATCATATACAGATTGTTGGTGCTTAGTCCATTTCAGTAGTAATATATCCTGAAACCGTTCACATAAAGTGCATCTCAGTTTTGGCTGCAGGATAAACACAGAGTGCAATATATTGGTTACTATATTACAACAGCAGGCAGCAGGGTACACAGCAAGAAAATTCTGCTACAAAGCATGCCATCATAATTAGGCGTTCCTGTAACAGCAGTGCATGGCAGAGTGAATGAGGCTTTGTTTCTAGAACTGTTGAACTGCGTTGCACTGCTGACATATCTTGAGAAGGCAATGAAAGACCTCTGTTGCATTAGCATAACAAACATGTGGTTTCGAAGATTACAGGCAGGATGCGAAACTGCTATTCAAGAGGTGCATATGTACATAATTGGCTAAAGTGGCTGCAAGGTGAATCTGACCACATACCATTATCTAATGTAGAGATAACAAGTGGGGCCATAATTCTAAGCCTCTACATGAGTGGACAGAGCGTGTAAATGGCTGCAGCGCACCAGGACAGGTGCGCGAGTAAGGTGCAGATTTAAAAGGATTCAGTGTGCTAATATGTTAAAGTTTAAGACTTCCCATTTCTCTAGTTCTTGAAGTTTAAGTTTTCTTGGTCATGGCACAGTCTTCCTGTATGTGTTAAGTAAATGATATATGTCTTTGAAGATGGGTTAATGACAGGCGTTGGTGAACATGTTATTGAACTCTGAGTTTTATAAAAGCAGGAAATTTCTTCACCAGCTGAGTAACTGATGTTTGAAGGACAACCCCACGTTGCAGATTTGTTTGGTTATTTATCACTTATCACTACCAAGCCTAATGCTATAGATTGTAAAAGAAATGAGAAGTTGTTTGTATACTTTACAGGGTAGTTGGCAGCTGTGACATATACCTTCTTTTTTGTTAATTTTTTGCATTCCTGTGTGCCTCGTTTTATTATCTTACAAGGATGAAATATTAATGACAATGTATCGAATATGAGCTTACACATTTTGTAGGTAGCAGAACTGAAAAAGAAGATGGAAACTGCAGAGGAAATTCTGGAAGAACTTAGACAGACATACACACAAGTATACAGTGAGGTGATGGATCAGCTGACAAGCCTTACACAGCAGCGTGAACAGGTGCAGCAGCAGCTCAGCAAGTGAGTCTCATGTAGCAAGTTCTTCCACCTATTCATTAGTTTCCTAAAAACTGTTAATACCAAGCAGGTTGGTGTATCAGTAGTGTTCTAGAATTTTATTTAGTAATTATCCAGTATCTGCTCTGACTGAGATTTTTAACATTCTTCCTCATTCTGTCCTTGTGAATTCTGAGATGGTATCATTGAATATGCCTTAACTACCCTCTTCCAAATCATTATTTACTTACCTTTCAACAATTCATAATTTTTCCCTCACATTTATTGGTTTGTAACATGTGTGCGATTGAAACATGTAATTAAACACCCAAATTTTAGTTAATCAGAACTGCTAATGTGAATTACCTGACTATAGAGGTTTATTCAGTTTTTTCCATGTATGTCTTTGTTGTTTGTTTTTCTAATTTTTGTTGATATTCATTTATTGTGAGCACTGATTGTTCATTGACAAAACTCTTAGGAAATCACATTTATTTGAATACAGTATGAAAACTTTTTTTGTAATTCATCATTTACTGAATGATGGGGGTTCCTTATAATCACATCCAAACTTAAACATATTCTTTGTATGTATTTTCCTGAGAATTGGTGACAGTGAAGAGGGGGACAGGCAGGGTCTTCACATATTTTGGTAAATACAGTGTTACACCATGTTGTTTGCAAAGTTAATGGGTGGTAAGTATATTGCATGGCATGCACACCTAAATAGTTGTTTCCTTTGTATACTGTCTACACCACATCAAAAACATTTCAAGTAGAAGTTGCAAAACCTTGTGAAGGTCTGTATCGTATCCAAATTTTGTGTGACTGATTTTTTTTTAATAGAAATCTGATAAGTTTATTTCAAATTTTTGTGAAGTAACTTTGTGCAGCAGCAGCTGCATTAAAGTGAATGTAGTACTCACAGTACTTAGAGGGGTGTGAAATGAGTTTAACTGTACTTACGTTTACTCAATTACTTTCAGGCTTCAGAAGGAGAATGACAATCTCTTAGGAAAACACAGTGCTCATTCACAGCAGCTGCAAAATGAGATGATAAACTGGCCCGACAAAGTTGAGGTAAGTTTTGTATGTTTTTGTAAGGCACAAGTGATAGTTTTCAAAGGAATATGTATGATGATAGTCACCAATGATGGGGTGGATGAGGGGGAGATGGAGGAATTTGATGGTGATGGTGGCAATGATTATGATGATGATGATGCAAATGCCACCTCAGTTTGGCACATTGCATCATCTGATGTGCTTGGTCGGTGTGTGGGTGTTGTGTTATAAGCTTGGAACATCGGTGGAATGATGATAAGTAGGAGAATGAAGGGTTCAGAAATTTAATCTGGGATTTTATGGTGAAAAGCTGTGAACTAATCATCCCCACTATATTTAACTTAATGAGGTAGTCACATGGACTTGAGAGAAAAATAAACATTTTGCATGAGGATTGGACAAAGCGACCCAGAACCAAAGGTGTACCTTAGAGGTCTAGCGCCAGAGAATTCTGCAGAATATCCAACAACCAATGGAACTGTTGCTACTTTGTGTGAGTCTGAGTCATTTCTGCAACAGACAGTGTCTACACTGCATAGTGCAGTACATTATAACTTGGTATAAACAGAAATCAGCCTCTTATTTGAAACTTTTTTCATTGTCCGACATAAAATTAATGTAGAATACTTGTAACAAACAGGGTGCTTAATACAGTGTAAGGATAATCATGACTTCAGCAGAAAACAGAATTAACAATTAAAAGTGTACTTTTAACTGCAGTGGAGAACAGACGCTTCCCACATGTTGTATGTAAATCTCATGTGTTAAAGCAAAATATGGTTTTATCCAATATCTTCTGTGTAGGATCTTCAGGAATTGCTGTTGAAGTTTCATGAAGAACTTATTGCTGCAAAAGTAGCAAAGGAGACTATGGAGGAGCAAGAACAAACTTTGCGATGTGAGATACAGTTAATTCGTGACCAGATGAGTGGAGAGCATGATGAAAGAGTGAGCATGGAAGATAGTCTGACTCAAGAGATAAACAACCTCAAGTAAGATATTAGTGTGGAAAATGGAGAGATATGTATGAAATTATTATTAGAAATCTCACTGAGACAACATGAGAAGTCATAATGTTCTTTAGTTTTTGTAATACCCAATGTAGTGTTATTACTAAATCAGGTTTGAGAATGTGAACAGGATTGAAATCAGGATTGGGTGCAGGTATGGGTTTTTGTGGCTTCAGGTCACAGGATGTGGCCATTTCTGAACATGTAAGTAATTATAGTTTGGTAAACTATGTATCTGTAAGGGGAGAGTATTTTTTAGTTAGTTTATGAAGTTGTTTAAATTCTTTTCATAGTTGGTGTTTTTTTGGCACATTGGTTTCCATAGGATTTGATGCATTTGGTAAAAGTTACTCCAGTGTGTAAGCACTTTGTTGTGAAGGTAAGATTTGTGGATTCTTGCTCTTGGATGGTTGGAAGCGAAAGGATAGCATCACTGTCTGATTTCCATTCTGAAGGAAAAGCTAGCAAAGTCCATGCAATAACTTCCTGTGCCCTTGAGATGGTTTGGATGAGAATGTCATATGGGTTCAGTCCATCTACTCCATAGCCCATTGATTTTACTGACTGAAATGTCAAGACGTTTAGAAGGAATGTGACCATATAAAGTATATTTCTACATTATTGTTTTTCACCTGTGTTGTTATTTTTATAGTTTAAGCGTATAATTTACACAACATCTGGTTTCCTGATCCCTTTGGATTGTCATCCATGGTTGTTTATAAACTTAGCAATACAATTTTGTGGCTTGATGATCATATTTCTGTTTTTGAACCACTTAGTGAAATTAGTTTTTTTTCTATCCTAATTTAACTACAGATATCAGTATTATAAATTCTTAATCAACTGCTTTGTGTGAAACTATATGTAACAATTACGTCAGTGAAGGTCTGCTAACCATGAGAGTTTTAAACTTCTGTCCAAAATGTTGCCTGCATGACTGCTCTGTAAACTTGTCAGGTGGGAGTAGTACTAATGCCATTCAGCTTATGGTACTGAAGTTTTTTTATTGTGACATAATATGCAGATTTATTAACCTTCATAAAATGAAAAATGACAGTGGTGAGTGCAGAAAATATTTTGGTATGGTAACAGCAACTGATAGATCATTTTAACTTAATCCTTTATGTGCAATAGAGAGATACATTCACAGGTGTGCTGTGACAAAGAGTACATTAGGTACAGCTTTTATTATTCTCTCACAATTTCCAGATTTTGTGCTAGATATGAGTAGCATATGTTCTAATGTTACTACTAAGCTTCAGATACACCATATGGCTGTTTAATAACACTCTAAGAGGCACTAATCTTCGAATTAAAATCTGCTTATGAGGGTTTAACACATAAAATTCATTGGTTTATAAGCCAATGCTGTGGCACATATGGTTAGTCCAATTGAAGTCTTAAGTCTGTGTGGTAGTATGTAAACCCATGTGTTAGAAGTATGAGTATAGTACAACATACACTTTGAAACTATTGTATTGTGCCAGTGGTGAATACTTTCAGAACTTGCATAAATGTAGAAAGGGTGTCAGCATAATGATTCACAAGCTGGATTGCTTATTCTTTCCATAGGACACAACTTCATAAATGTGAAAAGGAGCGCAATAGGTATAAGACTACACAGGCAGTTATGGAGGAATTAGTCAAAAATAGTCAACGAACAGCAACAGAATTTGAAGCTCAGCTAACTCATGCTCTCAGAGTAAAGGTATGTATGGTAAACTGAGTAAGAAATAATTAAATAATGATAGTGTCTGTGATTTAATTACTGTGAACAAATGTCATTGTTCTTTGCAAATTAGTTGATCTTAAAAATCCCATATTGCACAGTCACTGAAGTGGGAGGATAGGGGCTGGATGATCTCCTTTTGACAACTGACTGGGATTGTTATTTTTGCCATGACATTCAGCATAGTTCTCTTTACCAGATAATGCAGTTGGTAGTTGAAGATGGGCCCTCACCTCTCTGTAGGTTGGAGGCCTAAAATGTACTGACCTCTTGTCACCACATTGGGGTGTTGTGATGTTTAGGTAAAGTCACCTTTTTATCATACAAAAAGTACCAATTAAATATACATTTTAGCGTGGTTTTGAAAGCTGGACTTGACCAAAACTGACAAAAGTAGACATAATTTTCATACATAAAATTAGAGTGTTCAGAAATGCAGCAAAAATAATGGCAGTTATGTTCTTAACTTTTACTAACTCAAAATATCAAGAATAACCTTAGTATTTCATGAGAATGTGTGATGTTGAGTCTCTTGAAAGTTTATTTTTTGTAAGCTTATGAGTGAAGAGGTGTTGGGACACTAAAATTGAAGTTTAATGTTGTACATTTTCCATGCAGCATGAACACAAGACACGGGACATCTGATTCCAGAAATCACTTCATATGAAGAAAGAATTATATTAATAACAAAACAATTTTATGCTGTATTTTAACTTATTTTAACTCTGTTTTAACCATAATACTAATTTTAAGAACTGTAAAGTTTTCCTCATAATGATAATTCTAATCATATGTAGAATTTGTACCATATAAGTTGAAACATAAGCTGCACATAACTAACGAAAGCTCCATGAAGATGGCCAACAGTTAAGGCCAAAACATGTTAGAGCATTGATTAAGAAATAAAATGTTTTGTGCAACAAGTTGGTTGTTAAAATTTGTGTTTATAAAACTGCAGTGTTTTGATATGAGAAACTGAAAGTTATTAATTTGCAAACTGAACACAAATTTGTCTGTCTGCATAAAGAGGCCTCATGAAGGTTATGACAGGCTGGATATGCCTGAAGCCTAACAGTGCTTATTGCTTTGTTTTGGCACTTTACTGGCATTGATAAGGTCATTCTGCATTCTCTGTTGGTCATCAGAGAAGGGACGTACAATTTTGATCTAGCATTCATCAGGTGATTATCTAGTATGAATATGGACTGTGATAAATGAACACATCATCTGATTCAGTGCTACAGCATATGTAGCTTTCAGTTCAATTTGATGATTAACAAGGTCATTTAATTATCAGTGTATAAATAAAGAAGTTAAAAGTGATAAGACTATTAAAAGTTGAATAACCCATGGTTTTGAAAGTATCTTGATGTGTCATTATTACAGCTATATTACTTGCTGCAACATAAGAGTGTTCATTCCAGTTACCATCATCAACAATGCAGGAACTGTAAACAAACCAAATGGTTATACTGCAAACTGGACTTCATAATTGTGTGGTCTAATGCCATTAATGGCCAATAATGTTAACGATCCATAGCTAGGATCAGACGAAAGCAGTTACATCAATGGTGCACGACATGGGGCATTAACCCTCAACTCTGAGATTAAGATTCTTATGCTGTGTGGACTGCATCATAACTAGATAGTACTGGACACAAGCTGTTACACCAGTGTAGTATCTTTGGGTTGTAACCAGAACATTAATTTGTAACTTACTGGCATAATAAGTTAGCTTCTTTCCCATCCTTTTGATTTTGCTGGACACTTTTATCCTCTCATCACATCTGGTGATAAATAATGCCATATGTAGATGGTACATCATTAATTAATCCTTGAATCAGATATTCTGGTTAAATGGTTTGTAGTCCTGCTTCAAATTTGGTACATTTATGTTGTATTCTCAGCATGGAGTGCAGATATCTTGAATGAAATATGTGTGATATTTTGCGAGGACAGTACCATAAAATAGACCATGCATGTCTCCCATATTCTTAAATACCAACCATTTGTGATCATCTTTTCATTATATATGACACTATGTGACCTATGCATTTGAAACATTGCACATACTCAGAAAAATATTAATCACTTATTCCTTTCAATTCTATCAAAGAATGCTTGTAATGCTTGTATTTTACATTTCAGAAAGAGTTGGAAGAACAAGTAGCGGAGTTGAAGAGTCGTGTAGGTTCACTACAGCAGGAGTTAGATAACAGCGAAGCAGTGCAAAAGGACTTTGTGCGGCTTTCCCAGTCACTCCAAGTTCAGTTGGAAAGGATTCGTGAGGCAGATACTCAAGTGAGGTGGCAACATGAAGAAGATGTGGAGGAGTGTCAAGGTTGTAGATCGGGGTTTTCTTTCACACGTGGTAAGGTAGGTACATTATTGTTACAGGTGAATTGTATACTTTTAAAAACATACTTTGAACAAACTAATTATTGTTATGGAAGTGAAATTTATGTCAGTTGAAACAATAACTCAGAACATTTTGTTATAGAAACTGGAAAAATCTTTTAATTTGAAGAACATCAGATGATGTATAAACTGTCTGTGGAAGATTGATTGAAATTGGATATCCTAAACTATAATGCCATAGATTTCTGGATGAGGCTCCCCAGGACATTTTGCTGTGGTGTTATGTTGAAGATTTTACTTATGTCACACTTTTCTAGCTGTCCTCTATGCCCCAGAACTGTGGCTCTGTTACGTCAGTTGTACATTTCTCACCCTTCCAGCTGAGCTTTATAGTCCTGAACCCATTAGTTGTACAAGAAGCCTTGGAAAAGGTTTGGTACCAGTTCTGTTATCAGTTGGATATTTTCCCATATACCATTGGAACTTGTATTCAATGTATGAATTAATGGAGATTTTTTTAGTGCCATTATACACATAATTACCAGTCATACATTGCTGCCAGTGCTATACTTGTCCAATAAAAAAATTAACAGTAATTACCACTGCAAGTTAACTTCACATTACTGCATGTGACATGGGGCGTCATTTCTGAACCATAGGCAGCCATCTTTTCTTGCCTCTGAATCCCAGAGGAAAAGGCCAGCAAAGATGTATTCTAACAGGAGGCCATGTTCACTTCTTTGTCATCACCCTAAAGTTGTATTTCTTACCACCTTACTGTCTGTTTAATTAGTAAGGTTATAAAAATGAGATAGCTGTGCATAAATTACTGCTAGTACTATTCTTTGTTTACAACATGTGTAATGTAAGTTAACCAAGGAGATTACATTCACAGTAATGTATCTGACTTCCAATCTGTAGTTACAGTAATACCCTCCGGTAATAGAATCTGGTGGGACTGGGATTTTTGTCTGTTGGAAGGTTTCTATTTACTGTAGGTACCACCAAGTTTAAGATACATCCCTGTGTACAGTGTTATGCAAAATTACTTCATCTTGTATAAGAGATGCTGTATGTTATTATGATAACATAATTTCTGTACATAACTGGTTAAAGAAACCAACCAACTCACTAACTATAAACTAAATTTCCAATTTTTCAGTGAGACATCTGGTTGTTGCCCCTGTATGTCAGCTTAGATTTAGGACAGAACCTTCAACTGTGAACAAGACACTTTTTATTACTACATGAATCATGCAGTGAAAGACGTCATGTTTCAGCTGTCCTGCTTGACCGTATTTAGGTCTTGAAAATTTATCAAATATGGGTGTACATATCCAGGATATGAATGCCTAAATTTTAAGTAAACCTACAAACCAATCAACCATCCATGTAACGAAATATCCAGTTTGCAGTGAGACATCCTGTTGCCTTTGTATGTCAACTTAGATTTACAACTACAGACCAGTTGTGAACACAACACTGTTTATTACGTGTATCTTACAGTTAAAGCTGACACATTTCGGCAGTCCTACTTGACCATATTTAGGTCTTGAAAATTTTCAAATACAGGTGTAAATATCAAGGATATATATGTCTAAATTTTATGTAAGGTGACTAACTAACTAATTAATAAATTTCCAGTTTTGCAGTGAGATATCCTGCTACCTTTGTATATCAACTTAGATCTACAACAAGAGACTATTCAATTCCAAATGAAACACTTTGTATTACTACGTATATCACATAGTTAAAGACAACAGGTTTCACCTGTCCTGCTTGGCCATATTTAGGTTTTGAAAGTTTTCAAATATAGGTGTACATATCAAAGATATTCACAAGCACCTGTCACCTATCCCTATCCTGAGCCAGATAAATCACATGTTTATAATTAATAATATAAAATTAAATTCAAAACTAATTAATCATATGAAAAAAATACTGAAAACAGCCACGATGCCACAAGTGGTATGGTTTCACTGCATGTTCAGAATGTGATGTCACTTGCCAGAGAGGTGGTAATAATTTCTGGCACACAGTAAAGATGAATATTGAATGTTTAAAGCAGTCATGCTAAATTTATGAAGAATTTGTACAGTAAACATGTCCCAGTCAATGCCATGAAGACATACAGGGGGAGTAGATGTATAGCTCCAGTCATTCTTAAGCTGGGCACTAGATGGAGCTGAACGATTGTCTTCATGCTCTTGCCATTTTACACCCGGGAAAGAACCATGATACCCATTGAATAGGAGGTTGGGTTGGCCCCAACGCTGGTCTGGATAGTTATGGAGAAGAGAAGATCTCTTTCTTGGGGTTGAAACCCCAGACAGCAAGCCCATAGCTAGTCAGTACACCAACTACACTCGTGAAAAACTCTTTTCCATAAATGCAGATTTTTACTAAACTGAAATTCACTGAATATGGGAAAATAATACATTTTGAATATGTCATGGCAATTTACATGCTTAGATTATTATAAATCATGCAGAAGAGATGGAATGATCACTGCACATTAGGTGTACATATGTGTGATAAAAGAAGATGAAGTCTGTGTGTGGAATAGTAGGTAACATTATTGGAAAATGGAGCAGATAATGAAGAATCTAGATTATGCAAGGGTAGGTAGGATTTTGAATGTAAAAGAGAATGTTTAGGCATACAGAAATCCCAGTTGATTGATGAACAAAAGTGTAAATAACAAAAAATTGCTTATCACTTATATTACACTAGTGAAATCAGAATCCTTAGTAGACGTATGTCTATGCATGCAATGTAATTTTGGAAGGTGAGTTAACCCAGGTTCTAAAGAAAAATTGTGTTCAATTAATATAACAGACAAATAATGGTCCTCTACACCCAGACAGTTATTAAGAAGCAATACAAAAAAAATATATATATATACACACACACACACACACACACACACACACACACACACACATTACATACAGGTAGCCCACAGTTCATGACAGTTTGTTTTGTGATTATTTACAATGACGGTTATGAAAACAGAAGGCCAAAAATATTAAAAATATGTGTAAACATTTTAAAAAATGTACAAATATTCAAGTATACATACTGGAAGTGATGTAAAGAAACAGTACAGCCAATCAGGGATGAGAGCTCTCACCTTCTGCCATATAAGCCAATCAGGGTTGAGGTTGATTAAATTACTAAAATAAGAGTCACCATGTCTAATAAGAGAAGCGCACTGAAGCCAAGTGAATGTGAAAATGTCACTTGTAAGTTAAAAAAAGGTAAGATCCTCAACCTGGGACTTTATCAGAGAAGAAAAACCTCTGCACTACACCACACTACACAATCAGTGTGGGGGTCTTACAGTCAGGCTTACAAAAACCTTTGGACTGGACTTCAAACAATCAAAGTAAATGCACAAAATTTAATTTTTTTTGTTTCATTAAATGTAGTTTGGTTATTTTATATTACATGTAGTTGATTTATGTTTATAAAAATGCTGTCGTTATGTTCATAGCATTTATTTAAGAGCTTTAAATGTAATAATACCAGCTATATTATTTTCATTTTGAAAACACAGGATTCAGGGTGGCTATTCAAAATTTGGCCCGTGTATGAATATTTTGTACAGAAATTTAGGTCAGTATACAACCCAAAACAAGAACTGTCACTTCATGAAGCCATGATCCCACGGTGGGGTCGCCAGAAATTTGGGACATACAATACAGGGAAAATAACAAAATATGGACTGTTGGTGAGAATGGTGTGTGAGGCAGTATCAGTTTATATTTCCAACATGGAGATATACTCAGTTGAGAGAAAGAAGTTGGAGGACACAGTGTTGTCACTTTTAGACAGAAACTTAGGCTAAAATCAGCACATCTATTAAGACAATTTTTATGCCAGTGTGAGATTAGCTCAAACATTACTAGACAGAAACGTGAGAGTCTGCAGAACTATGAGGGCTAACAGGGGCATTCCACGCGACCTACAAGGGGAAGGCAAACACTTGGAGAAAGGGCATTCTACATTCTGGAGGAAAGGTGACGTAATGGTGCAAGTGTGGAAGGACAAAAGACTTGTGCAAATGATAAATACAATCCATGAGGCAACAACTGTAAACACAGGGTGGAAAGACAGGAAAACATGCATGGACATAAAGAAGTCTTATGCTGTTGTCCAGTACAATGAATTCATAAAGGGCATAGACAGGGCAGACCAGTACCTCAGTTGTTACTCATTTTTGAGGAAAACTGTAAAATGTTTGGAAAAAGTGGTACTGTATCTGCTAAGCTGTGCTCTCTTCAACACATTTTTTTATGTACAGGACACTAAATACAAACAAAAAAGTAAATTACAGGAACTTCCTGCACAAGGTAGGAAGGTCCTGGATATCAGAAGTCCAGATTCGAAGTGAGTCAATTCTGATGACTTTCAGTTTCCAGAGAAGCAAACAACACCAAGGGGGCTTAAACAGGACCCACCAGGCAGACTCTCCAGTGATTTCAGAATACACAAACTTGAAAAATTGTTGGTGGTGGGGAGGGAAAAAAGAAGTATTCTGCAAGACCGTGTAAAGTGTGTGCTGCACATAAGAAGTGAAGTGAAACTAGATACATATGTAAATTCTGCGTTGTTCCACTTCACATAGGGTCTTGTTTTGAGAAATACCATTCAGTGACGAACTACTAGACTATCCACATGCAGTTTCTGCAGTCTGGGGCTCAGGAGCCTAATCTGCAGTGTCAGACTGTAAGTAAGAATATGTTATGGGGTTGAACATTCAAAGCGTTTAAAATGTCCAGGAACTGGGGGGTATTTTATTAAAAGACCATCCAGTCTGCAAGGTGTTAAGGCTTTCTTGTATTTAGTTTCCAGTTACCTCTGCCTATAAGTGTTCTGACTAAGGCTTTTTATAGTTGCCTGTAGTGAAAAACCAATGAATACCTGTTTATGACATTCATATTTCTGTTGCAGCAACACTGTCGTCATTGTGGGCGTATCTTTTGCATCAACTGTTTGTCCCATACAGTACACAGTGGACCAAACCAGCGTCTGTCGAAAGTTTGTGATGTCTGTCATACATTACTCGTTCGAGACACTGCCCCATACTTCAGCACTGAACCGCCACATACTCCAGACTAATTTCCTTATGTGAAGATTTATCACTGTACTTCAGAAAGTTGTCTCTCTCTCTAGTTTTGTATTATATATATATATATATGTACTCAGTATACTAAACTACCATTAGTTACATCTTTTTATACTTTCAGTTTGTTTATGACAGCTCGTCATGTACTATGTAATCTTTCCATATGACAGTCAAGTCCGGACAACATCCTCAGATGAGTGCATTGTACCTGATGCCTTTCTCTTAAAACATGGTTAATAATACTTGTGTTGAAAACAAAGACTTTTAGATTACATAGTTTGGAGTTGTAACACCAGTTCATTTTGGAATAAATTACTGCATTCTGAGGGATTTACATTTTCAGAATAGAAGTGAAGAAATGTAGGAGAAGTACGTATGTACAGGGATGAAATCAGCCGGTGGTGAGTTTGGAATCAGTTTAAATTTGGTATGGGTCATTTTGCATCATTGGAAGTTGTAGTTTTATTGTTACAAACTTGTGAGAAATAGGTGGTAGGAATGGGATGCTTTAGTGCAGATTTGTGTTAAAACCATTATTGGATATGGTTTATCTTGTATGAGGACACACGATGTGGTCTATTAAATGAAATAGCAAGAGAGAACTATTTTTGGATTTTTACACCAAATTCTTCAGTTTTAGTCACTGGAAAATATATGTGATCATGGAAGAGTAGGAAGTTACAGTTTTGTGCAGAGGAGAACAGATGTGTGTGTGTCTATGGTGGGAAGTGTTTGTTTTGAGGACCATATAATATGAGAGATTTATGTCATGTAAGGATGCTTTTCTGTGCTTCTTGAGCACCTAGTTGACAGGTTAAGGCAACTGTATAACCCATGCTGGACCAAATGTACCTCAGTTAGCAACCATCACAGCTCAAGACTTATTCTGTCTTACCATTTGTTGTCTTGTGTATTTATTGTATACTGTGTATATATGTATGTGTGTTCACCACAGCATTCTGGACACTGTGCTCAAGATGAAGATGGCAAGTTCATTCACAATATTGTAAGTTTTTCCAAGTCTTTGTTGTGCACCCATGTAAATAACCTACAATTAATCCATGTTTCGATAACAGTTGAAACTTATGAACACCTTGTGTGTACAAAATAGTTGCAAGTAACATCTGTTTATAAGCCTGATGAAAACTTTAAGAGCTAATGTATTGGTTAAATGCGCATGTGTATATAGATACGTATATATTGGGCCAGGGGGGTGGGGGGTGGTGGTGCTATATACAACACGTAGGTGTGTATTGAGGTTTTAAACTTTTGTACCTTTGACTGCTCTTGAGATCAGCATTCATAATTTTAATGGGTGGAAATGCAGGTACAAAGCTGCCCAAATAAAGTCTTAAATCTGTTTGTCACTCTAGAAAAGCACTTACAAGATGTAAAAAGGCAAGAACAAAAGTGAAATAAATATTTAATACTGTCATTTGGTGTATCTCCAGCAGCTGACACTTGAAAATTTTATCAATCAGGTCTGTTCTAACAGAAGGAATGTCTGTGGCAGGACAGTAACAGATTAACAATGTGAGAAACATGTATTTGTATGCAGATAATTAAGTGAATTTAAAATGTTGTGGAGGCTTAATTATGTTCTATAAATTTTCTTAACCTACATAAATATATATATATTTGGTTGGTTATCTCTGATTAATTGATGATGATAAACTGAGATCAGATTGTATTTGAATATTACTGTTATTAAATAAATTAATTGCTGTGGCTATTATGATTAAAACAGGACTTATACTCTGGCTGAAAAGTGCATAAAATTTATGCGTTATTAGAACTGTGGGATTAAATGCACCTGATTCCAATTAATTAGATGTGCTACAGGCTTCTTTTTATTATAATGGTTATTTAAACAGTAAAAATGACAGTGGAATTTCCCCACGGTTGAGCAGATAGAAAGTAACCTTATGAATCAAATGGCTAAGGCATTATTATGCTGCATTGCAGAAGTCATATTTCCCTCTAGGTTGTTGATATTTTTGTGTGTTTAGAGATGTAAGTTTCAGTCAGTCTGGTTTTCATTAGAGAAATTGTGTGTAATATTTAATATGATTCTTGTGTTTGACATAACCAATGGAAATAACACCCAGAACAAAACAGTGTTAGTCTTGAACACCATGCCAAATGCAAATAATGTAAGAAAAAATGAGATAGAAGTTGTGTTTGCAGTATTCATCGATATTCTCCATACAAAGATCAAATTTTTACACAATTTCTTGAAAGTGGCTCATTGTACAAGTAGAGATATGACAAAGCATATTTTATATTAAGATGTATAATATTTGGTATATATTTTTTTTAAAGTTTTAATATTATTCATTCAAAACCCAGTATGTACACAGAAGTTGAAGATCAAAACTATACTTTGTTTTCCTCACAAATGTTTCAAGCTATAAGGCCATAGGCAGATCAATTAAAATATGGTAGGAAGTACCCAGTTTTTACACACACAAATATAAGACATGTATTTGTCAACAGTACACCATTTTAACCACTGTAAACATGGGTTGCCTTGAGTTTTTGGTAGTATACTCCACATGATTTAATTAACTGTTATACAGCTAAATGTTAACACCCACATGTGTTTTGGTTGTTTTATATTTATGTGTTTGGGAACTTCTTACTGTCATTTTAAAGTGGTCTCCCTGAAGGTGCATTACAAACTGAAACATGTTAGAGGAAAATCAAATAGCTGTAATCTACAACTTTTTTGTATTCATTTTAATATTCTATGTACCATGCATTGTACGATGAATTAGTTTGTAGAACCAATTTTACTTGCATTAAATGTATTCTTTACACATTATCAGTTGGAGCTTCACATGTTATCAGTTGCAGAAGTGATAACATGTGAAGAATACATTTAGTGTGTGTATAGCTGGTTCTACAAACTAATTCTTTGTACATTGTTTTTATTGATTCATATGTTGTTCTGTGCACAGTAAGGATGCACCATTATAAAAATTTGGAAATATTCAGGTTATGAAGTAATGTTACTGTCCTAATTGGCTGGTAAAACCCAAATGATTATGTTGTCTTTGTTTTTAATAAGGATCTTTTAGATAAAATACTCTTAAGTCTGAAAACAGGCCCAGGAATTAAAAGACAGGTGTGTGAACTTAGGCAAACTCATTTGCTTGGCCCAGCATCATCTGTAGGTGTACAAGGGGTAAAGTGCCCACAAAAATATAATCAGTTACGAATACATGATTTAGAGCAGAAAGACACAAGTTGCAGACTAAGAACAAACTGTACCATAATAGATCTTTTAAAAGCCATCTTAATCAGTATTGTGGTGCAAGTTAGCAAAATTGATGATGTAACTGTGCTAAGTTGTTCATGCCAATCATAATCTCTTTGCATTGAACATAAGAAACCTTAACATCTGGCAACTATTATTTTTAGGCTGTTCAGCAAGGCACCAAACTGTTGTCTTATATCCTCTACTTGTTCCTGTATGCATGACAGCTCATTTAGAAAGACACATGCAAATGACCACTTAGTCAGGGTCCTGGTTTTCAAGTCTGTTAGTTGCTGCAATATACTGAGGGAGCGTTATCATAACCAATAGTTTTACATTATTTGTGAATAGAGGATACTAGTTAAAAGGGGGAGTAGACAGGTACACAGTGGTGAGGCAAATTAATGTAGTAAAGAACCATTTGTTCTTGTATTGTTGTGTATACATAAGAATTTGGTCTTTCGTTATATTGGTGGAAGAGTGACACTGATTGCTGTGTTCAGGTGTTAGCCTAACTTAAGTATACTAGTCATTCGTCATAGTGACTTGTACATTTACCATGTGGGAAAGGTGATAATTGAGATATGCTAGGCAGTGTTTTTGAGCCAGCTAGTGTGTAACACCATTGTTCCTACCTGTCTGATGTGTCAGGGACACCCTTCACACTCACAGACAGTAATTTTGGTACCAGTATAATTTCTGTTTAGTGGGGAAGAACTGGAACATGGAACTCTTATCATGTTCACAGAAAATTATATATCTGCATGGAAAATATGGGTGCTATTGTGATAACTGTGATATACATTGAAAGGTTGTCTTTGTTAAGACATTGATGTTGGTAACATTAATTTTTAGTTGTAAGTCTTGTGTGAGTCTGTATATATTTGAGCTTGTGTATGTGAAATATTTAAGTGAAGTACAACCTATGTCCAGAGGTTTCAAGACTGATGGTATAAAAATGAGTACAGTGTACTTACACTCTTGTGTTAAGGATATCCTTTGAAATAGCTTCTTTGTGCATCAGTACACCACTTCCAGTGTTTCTGGAGGTCTTGAAAGCAGTTCTGGTAAGCACTTCATGATATGCTGAAGAGCTGTTTTGTCACAACCGTCTGAATGGCCTTGAAAGTCAGCATAGTGATGGCCTGTCAATGCTCATTTCAGTTGTGGGTATAAGAAAAAATTGAAAGGTGACAAATCTGAGTAGTATGGCGCATGCAGCAAGATTGTGATTTGATGTACTGACAAAAATTCTGTGAAAGATAATGCGGACTACAGATGTGCATTGTCATGGAGGAGGACCCACTTCCCTGTTGCCCACAACTAAGGGCAATGATGTCAAATGCTGTCATGTTAACGTTGCAGTACACATTTTTAGACATCTTGATTTACAGTCTGAAACAGAAATGGCCAGATATTCCTGGTGTGTCTGCAATACATTCAGTCTTGGAACTTGCCAGACATAGGTTATACTTTGTCCCTTTTGTATAAGCTGTTACATGTAGAATGTTTCACTGTGCATGTGAACGTTAATCCATTCTGCAGTAGTCCAAAATATTTTGTATATATCTTTGGTAATTTGTGACTGTCATGTTGCTTATATGAAGCTGATAATTTACTGATGTAAAGGTTGATATAGATGCAGAAGACAGTGCTTCCAGTGTAAGTCCATTGGAGAAGGGAAGTGTATGGTTTGCAGTCCCCGCAAGAAACAGATAAAAAAAAGATACAAATGGCATTTCAGGACACCTTAAGGCATTATAAATGAAAAGTAGAGCATTGTACTAAAATTCTAATAGATGTTAAAGGATATCATGTTATTCCACTACTGTGAAACACAAAAAGAATTCTATTGTGGATTTCCACACTAAGAACATGATGTGAATGCAGCAGAGTGGTAATGTAGTTTTTTGTCCTCTTGCAAACTGTATTGAACTGGAGTAAAGATGCAGGTGTTAAAGAGCCAAAGAGGTATTTATACTGTAGTAGGGAAAGGAGTTTCTTGTCACTTTGTCTCAGGGTTGAAAAGTTTGCATTTCAGGACTGCATAGTATTGTAGTGCTATATTTAATTTCTCCCTGCACTTGTGATCTGGGGGATCTCTGTGTTCTTTGAAATATATCCTCAAATACAGTATTGTACAGAATAAAAGATGCTGGTATAGTACCAAAATTGTGTGTTTGAAGACGAATCTGTCTATGAAGACAAAGCAGAAGACAGCTGACCAGGTTGATTTAGCAGTCTCTTTATTATGGAAGGTATGTAGCTAAAATATTGGACAAGTTACTAGCTACCCCAACATGTTCACATGTCCATACCCACTTAGTTGCTTGATATTAATTTTAATGGAGTTCTCCCCTATGTGCCTAGGCATTCATTTACTTTCAAACTTTTGAACCAAAATTCTTAGTAATAAGCCCCCAATCACCCTCATTAATGCTAAATGCTCCACCCATCTCATAGTATATGAATTAGTCATTGTAATATTTAGAAAGTATAAAGAAACTCCACTTTATGCAGTTTTTGCAAGCCTATTGCTGCTTCCTATTCTTGCCCCTAATCTCAAACTTGCCCTGCCACATCTGTACCCCTAGTAAGAGAAAGTTCACACCCATAGAAAACAAGAGGCAAAATTATTGTGTTTATTTTATATGATTTTTGGAGGCACACAAGAATAGAATATGTAACAGTGGTAAGCATTCATGGCATTGTGGCCCAGACAAAAGCACTGTTTATTTTTTAATCTTTTAATTATTGGAAATATTTGAACATTGCTGTATATTATTGGACTTTATTAGCTAGGTTTATAAGTTGGTCCAGCATTCTGACAATCAGATGTGATCATATTATGAGTTTCCAGTCCTTTTTTCTGGACACACTTCCTTAGATTGCTTTTTTGAGTGGTATTTACATTTTTAACAAATTAAGAAAGGCAAGTTAATATGTCCCAATCAGTTTCAGTTTTCCTAGTTTGAGTTTTGTAATGGGACCCTGAAAGCACATCAGAAGAATGAAAATCAGACACTCAACACAACAAAAGTGCTGTGTGTTGACATGTCATTACATTACATCCACTCTTTGTCTTGTATCACGTCCTGGTGATGGAGTGATTCAATCCAAAACACAGACCCAGGCCTGTGAAAGTGATTATAAATTGTGTTTCAACTCGTGGATTATCGTTTTTCCTCTGTTAAAATCCTACATGTTTCAGGATCAGGCTGCCATCCTTGAAAAGTCTACTAGCACAAAGGATTACAAGTTCAACATACTAATGTAGGTGGTGACTGGTATCATTACATTATTAACATTCTAGAATACACATAGTTTACAAGCATAAATTTACAATGTTGTGACATTAAAAGTATGTGATAGTCTCTTCAAGTACAAGCTCGCAGCCGTTTATATTTTCTGTGGATTATGTATACAAACATCTGCCTAGATTTATTTGACCCTTTGTTTTAATATCGCAATATTGTATATTTATGCTTGTCACCTTTGTGTATTCTAGAATTTTAATATTGTAATGATACAAGTGAGGTTGATCATTACCTACATTGGTGTGTTGAATTGTATTCCTTTGTAGACTCCCTGAGGATGACACTGGTGCCGAAACATGTTAGACTGATATTTTTTCACGAACTGTATTTTAAATAAGTGAACTCGTTAGTATGTAAAAATATTCACGGTGTAACAAAAAATGTATTGCATGATTTGACCGTAATTGAAATGACTCACTCGCTTTGCAATTAGATATTCTAATGATCATACGAAATAAACATCGCGAATTAAAGACGTTCCACAATTATTTTTAACAAAACATTACTCCTTTAAGTAAGAAAATAAGAACTCTTCAAATTAAGTGGAACTGATAAATTTATGTAAAGGTTTATTTAGTTTAAATGCACATATATATTATAAATTGAAGAGTGGTACATAGACAATATCTGTGTAACACATACTGTCTACACATAATCTCCTTGTTGGTTGAAACAAGTGTCCCATTGGTCCACGAGACGATGGATACCGTCA
>Ga0123352_10004865_pt1 | contig 19975 bp, 9 predicted proteins | sample TergutLab28metaG_FD_89700 | JGI IMG/M metagenome (GOLD analysis project Ga0123352, IMG submission 89700) | Labiotermes labralis P1 segment gut microbial communities from Petit-Saut dam, French Guiana - Lab288 P1 | ecosystem: Host-associated > Arthropoda: Insects > Digestive system > Gut ...
AATACCAACCTTACGTCATAGGCATAACCCGTCTTCCAGTTAACTATTGATACAGACCTTACGTCATAGGCATAACCCACTCTTCCAGTTAACTATCGATACAGACCTTACGTCATAGGCATAACCCGCTCTTCCAGTTAACTATCGATACCGACCTTATGTCATAGGCATAACCCGCTCTTCCAGTTAACTATCGATACTGACCTTATGTCATAGGGACCCCTGCACCCATCAATACTTCACACTGATGGTCCGAAACCAGTCCTTATTTGGTCACATTTGAGGAAGTTTGCTCCCTAGATAGGTGAGTACATCTTGACTGACATTGCATCTTCATTATCACTTACTTTTAACTACTGACTAATACATAAACACCTATGATTTTTTAATTAATAAAATTTCTAATAATTTGTTAAACTATATACAATACTAGACTAATTCTAACTACTTTTACACGATAGCGTCTACAGGCTACCTACCTGTCTTACAACCTATTGGTTAATATTACGCTTCTAGTTCAACTTTCGTACTTTACAGTATGATCTGTACCAGAGGCTGCAACTACAATTTTATGTACTCCTGATGATGGGCACAATTGATGCCCGAAACATGTAGAGTAATTTAGCACTAAATAAATATCTGCATATTGTTGCATCTTGTTAGATTTCAACAACAACAAAAAAAATACATTTACAGTGGGACAAAACTTATGTTTTAACCACTGCTACATGTTTATGTTTCATAGAAATTATCATCACGCTGTGCAAAAAGAAAAAGATTCCATACGCAACATACACAGGGTAAAAATAAAATTTTTATTTATTAAGAAACAAACCTTAATCATAAGCTTTACCTGACACATTTACAGTTGGCTAATGAGAGGGGCAGTGTTTGGACTTTTAGAGAAATCATGCTTAATAACAAGTTAAGAACAAGATACTGAAATTAAATACCAGACATTAAAAGAAACTTGATTTACTTACTCAATAGACCCATTAACCTCAGGAACATATCTACTTTTATGAAAGGGTCGTTAACAATACAAATTTTGACATGTCTGAATAAAATTTGAGATTTAAAACCTGATTTTTACCAGATACAAGCTGTATATTCAAACTTTATCTTTTAGTACAGCTTGATGATGGCTTATATGAAAAGTCAAAATAGGTAGCAGTGGTTAAAATATGAATTGTGTTGCACTCTTAATTTATTGGTTTATATGTGATAATTCAATGGAATAAATATCAACAAGAAAAAAATAAAAAGTACAGCCTTTACTGTACCTCAGCCAGTGAGATGTGAGATGGGTTCATGATGTAAACTGACTGAAACTATGAAAACAGGTATTGCTTTCCCCAGAAAATATTCTATGTGCCAATAAAAAATCTGTTTAAATTATTAAATAATTATAGCTAGCTATTATTCCACAGGTAGCTCTTTCACTGGTCTACTTATATACATTATTGCTCTTGAGACATACTAGGAAATTACAGCTTCACTGAATATACGTAGTAGGAATATGAAAATTTTGTCAAAGATAACTTTAACAAGATAAGCGATCTGCTTTGTAAAGACAGCCTTTTAGATTAAAGATTAAAGGTGTTTGCTGACTGAAGCATGAGTATCTCTAAGCTGCTGCTTAAGAATATGTTTTTTCAGCAAACTCTGCCACCTGGTGTATCAACACCAATATTAGTGACTTGCTACATACAAAGAAAATATCAAGAAAACTACCGCTGTTATACATTTATATATATATATATATATACACACACACACAGTAGTACATTGTGTCTAATTATTTTGGCATACTGTATAGTGGGCAAGCCTATGCAACACAGCTGTGCTCTTCCCTACTCTCCTTTTACACCTCCTTCATTCCTAGCCTTGTACATTTTATTCAGATTTATTCTGCCTGGTTGTCTGAATCTGGATTAAACTCTGGTCTCAGCTTCCATTTGAATAATTTGTTCATCAGCTCTGGTAAAGGAGCACATCAGTGTCTCTGCAGTGGTTATGTGTGGGTAAATGGTGGGTTTGTTTTCTTCTTTAGTACCATCACACATGCCAATCAGATCTTTCTTTGTTTTTGTTTGAAAGAACAATGGAGCAAGTAGGTAACATAAGATTTTAAAACAAATATAAGCATGGCATAATATGCAAACTACTTTAATTTTATTTATTTTCTTTAATTACTTTATTAACCTTTTTATTTGTTGTTGTCCTTGCCAGCGATTACTTATGTAACTTGCATTCCCATCTTCCCTAGTTCCTTGGGGCCAGCTCAGTCACCAGAGAAGGGGGTGAGGGGATTCTATATAAATAAACATGAAGATTCTATAAGAGTGACAGCAGAATGCTTCAGATAACACGGAATATGAGGGAACACTTGCACTTTACAGGATTTGTATGGGAGGAAGCAATAGAAATATTTGTGGAAGGTATAAAAAGTTACCTACGGAACATGTGGAATATTATTGACTTCACCCGTGACTTTCTCTATGTGTCTGTGATCATACTTCGTGCTGCAGCATACGTACAACAAACTCAGGAGATTTCTGCTGATCCACGAAAAGCTTACATTCCACGTGAAGAGTGGGATGATTTTGATCCTCAGTTGATATCTGAAGGACTATTTGCTGCAGCCAATATATTCAGGTAGTTACTCTTCTTTAACAAGGATCTTATTCTGCCTTAAACTTTGTGACATAAACAGCGGTCTTCATTATGCTATGCTTCTGTTGTTTCAGTGTTCTCAAGTTGGTTTATATGTTCTCAATCAATCCCCATCTTGGACCACTTCAGATCTCTCTTGGCAGGATGGTCATTGACATTGTTAAATTTTTTTTCATCTACAGCCTCGTCCTTTTTTCATTTTCATGCGGTAAGGTGGTATCCTAGATGCTTATAAAATTTACAGCTTAATTACAGCATAAATAAGATATTCAAGAGAGATATTAGTACTTACTGGAGCAAGACTCCACAGAAACACTAATTGCTGGAAATATCAGAGTCTGAGGAACAGAACCAAACAAACAAAATTAAATAGTATTTACACCTTGTGAAACACAACTTTTATTAATAACTTGTTACATTAGTCTAGCTTGAGTAATATGGAAGTTGTTTATTAAAAATTTGTGTTGGTGGTGTGTAAGTAATGTTTATTACTACAGATAGAATGAGGGGATGCCAAACATCAAAGTCATACAAAATGAAGGCTGTTTTTAGATTTTATGGTAAGCATCCCGTTGTGAATACCTGACAATATAAATACTACTACTTGCCATTTTCACAACTTTATTTGCATTTAAAATATGGCATTAAATGTGGCCACATATTTCAACCTTAGTGGTCATCCTCACATCAAATTTTTAGTACAAAAATGTGAAAGAGTAACTGGTAATTTTTGACATTCAGAGGACCGTGCATCATGATATATTCTTGTAATAAAACCAACAAGATGCACAAATTTCTCAAATTTATTTTTGGAATAGAACTCTACATGTTTCAGACAGAAAACCTGTCCGAAATATGTAGAGATGTATTCCGAAAATAAATTTGAGAAATTTGTGCATCTCATTGATGTTATTATAAGAATATGAGTAACTGGCACACTGGCTTGTGTCATTTGACTGAGATATCAATCAAAATACACATAGCCACATTTAATATGATGTTTTTAACTTTTGAATTGAAATAAAGATGTGGAGATGGTACATAGTAACATTTTCATGGAAAGTTAAGGCTGCTTCCTCTCTGTATTTCTTGGTTCTTTATCAGAGCGTCCTGTATACATGAATAACAGAGACTGCTGTGTATGGTTCTATTATTGCATGACTGGAGGTTGGAACAGGTGGATAAGTGACCAATGTAATGATGAAATATTGGAGATTTATATGAATAAAAATAGGTGTTTTTGAAAAGGTACAACCCTGAAGTTTCTATGAAAAATGATATGAGAATAAAAACCAGTGTAACCAAAAAAAGAATCTGATGTTAGTGAGTTTAGGCAAGATAATTCTTTGCACTTGATGGTGTGAAAAGAAAAGATTCAACTTACCAAAAAAACTATAAGTGCATGGGTTGTACCACTAATAATGAACATTAATTTTTCTGCTGTTCTTTAATTTGGCAGGTGGATGACCTTTAATATTTAAGATGTTTTCTTTTGGGTAATTCCCCGGCGTCTGACGCCGGGGAATTACCCAAAAGAAAACATTTTACATATAGAACACAGCGAAAGCTTAAAATCAAGAACCTTTAATATTGCAAAAGGTTTTTAATGACTAATGTAACACAGTTCATGTAATATATCTGCAGGTTTAAACCAGTTACTATGGTACTTTGCGGATTTAGAGCAGCAAAAATGTTACCACTTGCCTGGTGGATTGCCTGACTGGGAAAACAATAGTGATGCATGTATGAAGTGGAGGCGGTTTGGCAAGTATGTTACTTTGCACAGAACTGCTTTATTAATTCTTGAATCGTGACACTGTGCATGCAATATTAATGCTGCATTATAAGAATTACACAAATCAGAAGTAGCATATTGTGGGTTTACACATAGTTATAAAAATTTCATACTGGTTATTAAAATTTCTTATTATTTATGTTTCTTCTGCAGTTTGTTTGAATCATCACAGTCACTGTTCTGGGCCAGTTTTGGTGCAGTTGGCATTGAGAATTTTGAGCTGACAGGAATAAAGAGCTACACTCGTTTCTGGGGTCTCCTCATGTTTGGGTCATACTCAGTGATTAATGTCATTGTTTTGCTGAACCTGCTTATTGCTATGATGTCCAACTCCTATGCCATAATCGAAGTAAGTACTGAGACTGAGAGGACCTTAAAATATCATCATGCATTTACATGCCAATTGTACACTGACATAATGAAAGACATTAAATATTGACAGAGGTGCTTATTCTTTGCCTGAAGTATGACATCTTTCCTTCTCAGTATTGCGGTAATTTTATAAGCAGAAAAACAAAAAGCAGACAAACAGATGCTTAATTATGGCATTGGGACTGAATTAAAGTTTATTCATGTAATTTCAAAATTAAAGATGAGATGTGAATCTTCAGCAACACTGCTGTACAAGCCTGAAACTTCAGGTAAAAATAGCTATTGGGGTGTGATATATGAGTGAGAAGAAATTAAATCATATTAACATTAAAACTGCAGTCTTTAGAAATATGGTGCCGTGTATTCATATATAGGTACCAGCATTCTTAAGATGCTTGTTGCATCCATCTTCAGAGCAGATCCTCATGGTAGTCACCTAACTTGAAGTAGGCCTACTCTGAGATGGAGACTGCAGTCTCCACCAAAATAGTATGTACACTTATACTTATTTACTTAATTTAATTTTAGGTTTCAGTCAACACACAACATATAATGTCAATCATACATTAAAGCATGATTGACACTATATGCTGTGTGTTGACTGAAACCTAAAATTAAGTGAAGTAAGCAACAAAACACAACGGGATGACCTAGTTTAAAACTTATATGTATGCTTATATAATTAAAAAACTGGAACACAGAAACTCTAGAAACATCCAGAAACCTTACAGTAGTATTCACACATTGCCTTAAACCCTTGAAGCAGAGTGGAAATCTCTGTTTTTGTCCACAGTATAATTATTTATTTTTTATAATGCTCATATTAAAGAGCAATTTTTTTCCTAAATGTTTTAACCAACTGATTTTTGTAATGCAGCCACAATATGTGTCTGAGCACACAGAGTAAAGTAAGTAATTAATAAATAAGTAATGTAAGTAATTATTTATGTCATGTGTACTTTGCTGGGTCTGCTGTAGGAAGTAAGATGATGAACACCAGTGTAATGAAGGATTTGCTGTTCCAGATGTACTGAGAATTCTGTTTTTCCAAGTACATCAAAACTCACTCCATGTAGTGAGCCTTTCTTGAGAAGTTAATAATCACTAAGATGGTCAAGAAATTTTCTCTCTTTTCTGTAACTTAATAGTTCATTCAAAGACCATACCAATTAACCCTGCCCTAAGGCACATGAACCCAATTCACATCCTCACTAGGTATGTCCCAACAGTCCATCTTAATATTATACATGATATTATTCTGAAGTCTGCCAGGTGGTTCTCTGCATTCACATTGCCCTGTCAGAATTTCATATGCATTTCTCCTCTCTTGCATGCATGCCTGTCTCCTCCTCTTTGATTTAATAACCCTGGTGATACTTCATGAGGCATAAAAATTATGAAGCTTCTCTTGTTAAACATAGTTCATGTTTATTAACCGTGTAACATGTCAAATTTTTGCCCAGAATAGGTACTTTACTATTAAAGACCACAAAGTTTTTAGAGTATCAAGAGTCAGAATTTTCCTTCATTAATTTGTAACGTGCACTCTAAGTGAGTACCGTTATACTCTTGATATGCTCCTTTTTGAATGTTCAAAGCAGGAGACACAAATCCCAGAAAACTAAATTTTGTGTGTTGGCACTCAATGGCATGGTTAATATTTAAGGGATCTGGTGCAAAATGGTATGTGGGACCAGTACAGAGACACAAGGACAAAGAAGACTAAGGTGGAAACATAAAATTTATACACATCAGATACAGAAGTAATGCTGTAGTACATGACAAAAAATGATAAAAGAAAAATAAAATAAACAGTTTAGGAAAACATATTTAATTGTGATTTTGAAGAATTATCCTTTTTCTTTTGGAAGCATATTCACAGGTTATATCATTGTTATTAAAATTTTTTCAATTGATAATAATGGTAATTAAGGGAAATACTTCTGACTATTCATCTTATTGAAGTAAGTTTATAAAGTTCTGAGAACAATTGCTCTGCCAAAGCCATTGTAACTGGGACTGTTAGCAGTTAGCTGGACAGGCCACAGATGACAATGTAATATGGCACATGTGTTTTGTATGCTGGATACCTAAGAATACAAACACACACTCAGAATATGTAATACTAATTGCTTTTCCACTGCAGTAATGGTTACACAAATGAGCCTCAATGTTTCGTTACATATACATTGCCTGTCTCGTTTAAATGTCACGACAAGGTTTTGATGCTACTAGTAAGGTACAGACTTGTGTAAAGTTTCAAAAAAGCTAACTGCTCTAACTGAAGACTTTGCAACATCTCCAAGATGAAATTTAAATCGTGGTTTCCACAAGCATCATCAACATTTTCTGTGGTTATCACATGAAATATTTGCCCTCACTTGTTGATGTCCCACTGTCATATCCTTGGCCACTACAGTAAGACAGTTAAAGCCCTTCAGGCAGCTAAAGTAGCCTTTATCTTTTCAGACAAACCCTTTCCTGTAGTGTTGTCAAATACTTCAAATATTATGAAATGTTCCCTAATTTCAGCTTTCAAATTGGTTGTATGGACAAAGCACAGAAGAACAGACAGTAGCTCCAGGCTGCTTTAGTCAGGATTACTGTTACGTCAAATTAAAAAATAAAAGTATTTAACATTTTCTGGTATTATTAATTTTTTTTTGTGCTTATTTCCCATGACACTTATTATTTCATCTTGAACTGAGTGCAGCAGTTAGTGGTTATTTTTTGTTGTTGTCAAATTTGATCAATGGACTAACACAATCTTAAAAAATTGGACCAAATTTGGAACGAGTTTGATTAAACCAAGGAAGTTAACATTACCTGTTTTATATGAGGTATTAGATATTCACCTGAAAGCCAAATTATTTTCAGCTAAATAAAAAATTGCTGTGATTGCACAATCAAAACATTTTTCCAACGTTCTTTCAATTTAACTATTTTTATGTTAAGGGGATATTGCATTTCCACTTTTCAGGTTTCATTTAGCTTGAAGCCAAGAATACATGGCTTCTAAATTGCTTGAAACAATGCTACAGGAACTATATTCCTGTGACTTCTGTTGTTATTTGTATGGAAACTGACAACTAAGGTTGATTGCAAGTTACAGTTTTTCCATGTCACAGAAAGAACCAGTGAAAATCTTCTGATAATACATGCCTTTAAATAATCTGCAGAGATTAATTTGTGAACTGAAATGACTTGTCACAACAGAGCAGGTAGTGGATCTCCGCACTTGCATTAATATGGAACTTTCTTAATGGGATTTCTAAGTACTTGATGCCACCAAACTGTCGTATGTTATTTGCTGGGATTGAACTTGCCTGTCATGGCACAGAAACAAATCCTTCCATTTGTGGCATGGGTCCGCATTCAGCTTCATGCTCTGAAACCCCCTTATGTCAGCCCTGGTGGTTCTTCAGTATGTAGCTTGCTTCATGTCACTATTCTGATGCTTAGCATTTTTAAGTGGCTCATAGATTTTTGGAAAATTGTTGACTTCTGGTTCAAAGAATGAATGATGATGTGAATTTCTTTCAAAGAGAAACACAACAACCAGCAGTCTGACTTCCTCTACTGGTATATATCATAATTCATGTCATACTTCCGACTCTAATAATACAAGAAAATATTTCCTTACCTTTTTTTAAAAGAACAAGGATAATGAAGCTTGCTTCATGTCACGCTTCTGGTACCCAATACTTTTAGGTGGCTGCTAGGTTTCTCAAACATTTGTTGACTCCTGGTTCAAAGAATAAATGAAGATACATATTTCTTCCAAAGAGAAACTCGACAACCAGCAGTCAAACTTCCATTACTGGTATATATCATTCTTTACACTCCAGTAATATAAGGAAACATTTCCTTGTCTTTTTTTTATTATTTTCATATTATCTCTTTAACAGGAACATTCTGACACTGAATGGAAATTTGCACGAACACGACTATGGATGAGCTACTTTGAAGGCAGTGCCACCCTTCCACCACCATTCAATATCTTCCCAACACCCAAAATGTTATTTAAAATGCTAGGCCTTTGTAAGAAGGATGATCTGCTAAAGACGTCTTCAAAGGTACACATTTTTTTAATAAAATAATTAAAATAATTATGATTGTGTAAGTTTTGCTAGCAGCCAGCAATAAGTAGCTTTTCTTTCAATATAATGAACCACTAACTACATCTACTTTGTTTTCTACTACTGAATGTCAGAATAATTAATGTGACTTGAATTTTTGCACTGGTTCCAGCTTAGGAAGGCATACAGTCTGGTAGGTGGGTACCAACATTTAAGAGGAGAGCAGTGCCACACTTGATCATAAAAATCAAGGTGACATGTTCCTCTGCAAAGTTTATAACCATCTACCATACTATATGGTGTCATAATGTAAATAAAAAAAACTCTGCTATGCACAATTGTCAGAGGTGTTCAAAAAAATATTAAGAACTTTGATACTAAAATTTTTTTTTTTTACTGAACTTATTGACACCCTCAATTTCAGTCTAATTTGTTTTGCTCTATAAATACATTTTCTCGCCATCTAAGAAAATGATATAGACTTGTCTCTCCCTGTTCAGTTTTTCACAGTACCTCTGATATACTGAAGCAACATTGAAAATAATACCCACCATTTGATTCACATGTGGCATGTATTTAAGTGTGATAGTCCACTTTCACACAGAACTCTACACTTGTCAGTTATTGTCCACACACCTACAAGCAGAAAGGTAATCAGAAATTATGCTGACTTAAATATTCATCACTCATTTTGCTATTAAACTCCAAGCAATAGAATTCTGGTTTTATGTCCTTTCAAAATATGGTTTTATATCCTGGAATATAATTTACTATATTTGGGTTCAGGAAATAATCAGCAGGTGGTGGGGTTTTATGTTGACTGCCAGTTACCCTGTGCCTCACCTGCAATGTAGATCTTCCCTGCATCAAAAGCTCAGGCTCATCTCCCTTCCATATGAGGAGGCAGCTGTTTTCTGGAATATTAATCATTACTGTAATCATTGCTTTTATTGAATTTATTGATTTTCATACAGTATAATACATTGTGTATTCACTAGAGTTAGTTCATTGTAATAAAGTAAAATAAAGTTATTTACTCATAAGGGAACAGGCCATAATACAAGTGGCAATTTGTGAGACTGGAACATGCATGAAGAGGGAAGGAAAATGAATAGCAGATTACCGTAGTAGTGAAGAATCAGATTTTTTTTCCCCCTGACCGACCTTAAGTTCTGGAATTTGTCAGATGCCCTTAGTTTCTGTCCAGTGTATTTTGAAACGTCTTATAGAAAATACACATTTAACCTAATATAACAATGTGTGCTCCCCAGATTTATTTCAGACAGTGACAGTGTGCTTCCACCTGTGTAGACCATGTAAAGTGCTGTCAATGTATAATGAGTTATTTTATTCTTAATTTTCAATTTATTCATTCTTAATGGGTTTTATGTAGACATCATAGTTTTACGTAGACAACATACTTTTACATTCGCCTGTCCATCAACATTTATTGGTATGTATATATATATATTTATTTATTTATTTATTTATTTATACATACATGTATATATTTATTTATTTATTTATACTTGTATGTCAGAGGCCAGTGAAGAGCATGAGGAATGAAAATTCCATTTAGTTTTACTTGAAGGAATTAGGTCAATGTAACAGCATGAATTTCTATTTAGATTATGGTCTTCCAGCTTACAGCACTGTTCAGACCAGTAGTTAGTCATGAGTGTTCCAGAGGAAGCATTATGGTATATGGCATATAGATTACCCTCTGCAGACGATGGTAGCAGGTTCCTCTGACACATTGGTGACAGTCTCTTGGACAACAGAATGTCATAAGCCATAAGATGTAAATATGAATCTTTGCCACATTCAAAACCATAGATCATATGTGAATTTTGGTGCTTTCAAAATTCTATGGTTTGTTGTAAGAATCTTAAACTAACAAAAGATGTGTTTCAAAAATAAACCACTATATTTTACACTACCCCAGAACTTGAAACTTTTGAGACCATTTCTTACTCATTATTTGATTTAGATGGATTCTAATCAGCATTAAGTATTTTTCTGACATCAAACAGTCACATTTAAGTTATGGTTACAAAGGGGCAGAGAATCATGCAATTTAGATATATTCATATTTAATCATCTTGATCTGCTTTGGCAAATAATAAGGAATTACAAGAGAAACAACGTGACTACCACTACACATCTGTAATGAGGGCTTTAGTGTGGCGCTATGTCTCAGTCATGCATCGTCATGCAGAAGAAAATCCAGTCACAGAGGATGATATAAGTGAAGTTAAGGGAGAAATTTCAGCTGCAAAATGTGAACTGCTGGAAGTTCTGCGATCCAATGGGATGGATATTTCTAAAGCACAAATAGAGGAGAAAGGTAAACTATTTGTCATAGTTTGTAATTTCAGTGCACACTATCACCTTTATATCTGGGGCTGGATATTTAGAAAATAGCCACCTAACTGTTCAGGTCCTACAGCAGTTCCTTTATTTTTTTCCAGATGAGGAACTGAGAACTGTCTCTGTCCTTCCTTTGTTTACTGTACTTATTAAAATAAGATAAACTTTGTAAATTATTTTATTGAAAATATGGCTAGGGGTAGTCTGGCATGTGTTTTATCTTATTTCTCTGTGTCTCCAGTTACTGCCCCTGTATTAACAAATTTTAACCTTAATAACTGATTTTAATGGAACAATTCCCTACTGTAAAAATAGATGTTAGTTTGGTGTAGCAGACCCTCCTTATTCATGGGTTAGTGCACTGAAGCGTTACTTGTTCATGCAAGATATACCATATTTACTCTAATGCAAGACGAGGGTTTTTCCTTAAATTTGGTGCTTAAATATGTGAGATCATCTTAAATGCATTTATGAAGTGCCGAACTGGACCATATCAAACCAGCAGTCTAAGCCTGATAATGTGGAACCAAACCACGTCCTGCATTGCCAAATTGTCATGAGATCTGCTGGATATTATGCAGCACAGAGATGTAATTCCATACCAAAATTTTGTTACAATCCATTGGCCCAGCTTCAAGGTTCAAGAAATCCCAAAGAGAGAACACAGGATGACTGAAGTTAACTGACACAATCTTCCCTTTTTTGGACTTTGTCCATCATCTAAATTACTTTTAGATGCATGATGTTTTGGGAGGCAGGTCTATTTCTGTTTTCAGTCAAAGAAGCACCTAACCTGGTGGACACCTTAGACTGAATTATTGTCAATCACTGGGCACCACAGAAATAGTAACTTCCTAAGATGTGCACCTGAGAATATATCTAGTCCAAGGGTAGTAACAGGAAAATGGCTATTGAAAAATTAAAAAAATAAAACCTTCACCAATCCACAAATTAAAAACCTTGAAAAGATCCATGAACTCAGACTGATCAGGCCACACACACAACACAAAAATCCAGAACACATGTATCTAAATTTTAACTCCACCAACACCAACTGTGGGGAGGATTGTGAATCTTCATGGGTTCAAGTAAGTTTATAAACCAAGAAAAATAAATGTAGTGTTTAGTCAGTGTGGATCATAGCAACATGGCAGCACATCTCACCGGAAGTTATTCCTAAGGGTCCATTGCAGTGGACGGGACTGATGATGATGTGTTGTGGAATGACAGTGAAGAGGATGGGGATGTTAGGAGTGAGTGTGAGGAAGATGAAGGCACTGACTGTGAAGATGGAGACAGTGATACTGATTGGTGATGGCTTTGTGTTTTAAGTGTATGAATTTAACAGTAAAACATATTTCTCTTGGGAGACATTTTATTTTTGTGGGGTCAACTTAGATTTGTATAAATACACTTTCTCTTGGCAGACATGTTATTTTGGGGGGTTGTCTGTGTTTAGAGTCATCTTGCATTTGGGTAAATAAGGTATTATGGCAATCCTCATGCAACACTGTGTAGGACCCTCACTCATTCATGATCACACTTGCAATTGTGTATATGGTAATAAACAAAATGCTGCATTTGCTCACCTGTCTCACTCAGTGGCTACCTAGGTATCATGCAATATGGAATTTACTTCAGCTGTACTACTAACAATTTTTTAAAATAATTGGTGCCCTCATGTTTCAATTATGTCTGGAAAGTGTGATGCATATGTTGACAGACTGGGGATTGAACATTGCTGCAGTTGGACTTACATATGTTGTAAATGAATTGAAATTCACTGCATGTAGAAGAATGAAGAATAGATCAGGGAAAACATTCATTTCAGTCGTCTACCGAGGCTGCAAATTTGTTGTCTGTGCTGGTTTGAACCCTTCCTCGAAAAGAAGAGCATGACATGTGTATATGGCTGGAAGATTGAGGTTGAGATTGTTATGACACTATGTGAGGAGGTTTATAAGGAAATGCAAGAGACAAAGTAATCAATCACCCATTCTTCATCATGTCTTCTGTCTCCCACTTTGCGATCAACTCTACATTGTTTGAGCTCCCTGATAACAGTCAGCCAGAATCACTGACATCTTTCCAATAAACATGAATGCAAAATTTTTTATGTTTATTGATCAATTATTTACAGACTATAATATTTCATTTGTCTTTGTTTCCCTGAACTCCATTTTTCCTCTAAGGTTTTAAATTCATGCATTGTGGTTCCACAGTCTGCGGGATTTTTCAGGAATGTAGTGCTCATGAACTGCAAGGATTTGTTGTAAATGGGTTTCGCATGCTACATATGTGGCATGTATCAACTCATGTACTTATCATAACATTTAAGTATGGATTTTGGGACCAAAATTTTAAGTATTAGGATTCTGTTTTTCTGCGATATGATGCTGTGCCTTGAGTAATCAGATCCTGACATTTCAAGGTAGTGTAGTGTCCTCATCTTCAAGGGTCAAAATTCCTAATAAAATTCTTCTCAGATGTTTGGACACTGCTGCAAATATTTCCAACCCTTGCAAGTTAAGCAGTAACTTATTACATATTCACAAGATGTTTTACATTTCTTAAGTGGGGTCAGGGTCAAAAAAAATTTCAGAAACATTTATTTACTAAATACTGCAATACTCACAGTTTACTTACACACTTTCTAGAATTACAGTACTGTCAGCTTCATTAATCAGTGTACCCTTGTTCTTGAATTCCTTTTGTTAAAGCTTATGGTTTTGATAATTAAGAGCTGTGGACTTTTTATGTTCACAGCGAACTATAAATGCTTCATACTGAGAGTAGTCTTTGGTCTTTTTATTACTGTGTTTTATTCCATGTAATTATTAGCATAATAATGTAAGTGTAGACAAACAAACATATTAAAGAAGTAACTTGATTTCAGCTGTTCTTGGCAAGAAGATGAGAATGTGGAAGCGTCGTCTTATGGCAGATTTTCATGTGACACCTGTTACTACAGGAGAAGATATGGATCAAACACTTGAAGTACCCCCAGAGAAAGAGAATTCACTGGCTCGGTTCAGACGTGTTGCAAAACTTGCAGTCAAAATTTCAGCATCCAGCAAGTGGGGTGAGATTGTGGAGGGAATATGTTTTGTGTAAGTCTACCTATATTACCAAAATAAAATACCCGATTGTAGTGAAATTCACAATACCATTCAAATGAGCAACAAAGTATGAAGCTGTAGTGACTTTGTCCAAAAGCATACAGTTATATTGCATAAAGTAAAAAAGGTAATGTGAGATATGCTATTTGCACATAAGCAATACATTTCTGGATGCGTTGCCAAGACAAGATAGAAGAATTTGCTAAAATCCCCTTGTGTAAATTGTGGAACTAAATTTCAATCATCAGTGGAAATCATTGATATTGACAGAGAACAGGTCCCTAACACATCAGGATATAATTCCACTTTGATATGGTTATCATCGAAGGAGATGATAGCTTATTTATTTGTTATGATAGCTTCAAATCTTACAATCATAGTGGCATATTTCTCATACACAGTGAACTGAATGAAAACTGAAGAACAAATGAGAGTGTCAGGTAAAAAGTGAATGCCAAATCTGAAGATTACCGTTACTAGTATATAAAAAAGCACTTTTGTGTCAGCACAACTAAAACTTATATAATTTTCTTTTGATAGTAACTGTGAGGTAAATCTCCTCAAACACAGAACCACTGCCAACATATAATACCCAATCTGTTACACTGGAATCCAAAGTTAATGAAAAAGTATAACAGTTATTTAATAACAAGCTTGAAGTATTAAGCTTAGAGTGAATAAAAACTATTTACAAAATATTCCTGTATGTAGCATATAAAAACCCCTCAGGAGCAGTTAAACAAAGTCAAAGTAGGCCTAATTACATCTCATATACGACACTGCAGGTTTCAAATCCCCTTCCTCCCTCCCAGATTTGCACGTGTTGGAGTATACAAGGAATTAGTCATATGTAGTGTACTGATACTATGGGTTTCAAACAGTTGCCAGTTATATGATTAATATTGCACTTTCATATTTAATATCCATGTGTTTTGTAATGTGCAATTACCCTGTATTCTAAATGAATATGGCAGTATCACCAATATGGTACAGTTTACACAGATACATAAATTATTTATTTAAGCAGTCCAACATATTTCAGCCTGTTGGCAATCTTCAGGGATACTGTGGAATACCGTAATTTACTCACTAGGTTTGTTTATGGTATACTTGACTTGAATTTGGATTCGCACCTGTATCTACTGTGCTGTGTAAGCTCCATAAGAATTAAACCCACAGATGAAATGGAGGGTAAGAAGAGGTTTTTGGATCGTACCACAATCAGACAAGATTATGACTTAGAAATCGATATATTCCACAAAACAGATACTGATATGTCTATACATTATATGTCCAACCACCTGATAAAACATTAACTGGCTGCATAAAGATAACCTAATACAAAGACAACAACTCCTACTGTCGCAACAATGGTAACATGTTGAGATGAAAACAATAACATGCATTGCAGAAGCTAACAGCTTCTCCAGTAACATGACTGTCCAATTGGACAAGAATATCCAAAAACAAATGAGATACCTAAATAAAAGAGTAAAAAAACCAAAACTAACAAAATGTGGGTTGACTTTAATTATCATGGCCCATGCGCAAGGAAGGTCACCAACCCTTTTAAAAACACAAACTTAAAAATCCACATAAACCTGGAAATGCAATAAAAAGGCATCCAATGACACATGGTCAGAGACAACCATACAACAACAGTGGAATTTACAAGATGAAATGTGTTCATTGTAATAAAATTTATATAGATCACACTTAGGTGCATTGAAAACATGATGTAAGGAACACATTAGCTGCATTAGATCAAATCAACCACACTCAGCATACACCACGCATATTCTGAACAACAGGCATTCATATGGCACTGTTGATAATGCTATGGAAATGGTGGCATGTGCCCAAAAATGGAAGGTAAATACATTGGAAAACCTCAACATTTATAATGATAACACAAAAAAAAACTAATTGAGGAACATGCAAGAATTAAGTTGAACCCCTGATTTAAAATAATCTATGGAAGCCAAACATGCAACACACGCATGTAATCTGTTCTCTCTACAACTGACTAGACTTGATTGCTCAGTATGGTGCAAATGCTAAATGAAGATGAAACCTCATTTATGGGAGGTGGAATGTGCCCTAATATTTAGAGAAGACATCTTCTTGTATTTTACAAACTAAATAGCAAAGACAATTTTAGTCAACACAGCTGTTTCTTATTATAAAAACAGTATCTGTCTTTATGAAATGCTACATGTTTCGACACCTAAGGGTTATCGTCAGGTATGAATAAGTAAGAAGCAAGAGGGTCAAACATCTGTAACTATCATATTTATGAAATAGATTTCTTTCTTACAGCTTCATCTGCTGCAATTATGCCATTGTATAAAAGTCTGCTTACCACACCTTAATTTAATAATGTACCGATGAGTAGTTTTGTATGTATATGGTTGTGTTATTGTGACTACATTTGTGTTACAGTATTAAAAGTACATTAAAAATACACATATTAAAAAATGATTAAAAAATCGTGGAATTTTGAACTTTGTTGTAATTAAAATTCATTAGCTTTCTTTGTTTATATTATTTATTTATATATTTGGTTTATTTTATGTGTAAAATGGCTATGTTGACCCTGCACTAGTATTGTGAATTCACTTGTTTATAAATGAATATATTGGGATATCTAAAGAAAAGAGCACCATACTCGGATATAATTTTGTCAAAAATAAAGAAGAAAATACCCCAACATATTCTTCACAAAAAATTGAATTTATGATATTAATGCAAGGTCATTGTAACCGTTGTACACTTAGAAAAAACCAAACTGAAATATATCGAGTAGTAAAGTAAATGGTAGAAATTAAGGGAGGCTAATGGATTTTTATTATTAAAAAGTACAAGAATTTTGTATTGATTTTACAATAATCCTAAATGTGATATTTAATATAGCCTTCTTTTAATATTCAGTCCTAATACCACAATTGTGTACAAAAACTACAGGTACTTACTTTGTACAATTAAGTTATTTCAGGTTGATTTTTAACAACAGTGTGTGAGTCACAAATGAAGTTCTAAGAAAGAGATCTCTTTTTAAAGAATGTCAATTCAAGATACGTTTCTTCCTTTTTCTTTATTCATGTCTAATGATAACCCTTAGAGGATGAAACATGTAGCATTGTATAAAGGCAAATATTGTTTTATAATAAGAGGTAGTTGTGTTGACTACAGTTGTCTTTATTTTTTTCATATATTCAGACAAATCAATAATATATAAGCACAGCTGTCTACCTAGTCAAAGGAAGAAGGAATTGGTGATATATTTATTATTCATTTTAACATGAATTTCTAAAGCACATCTCTTAAATTGCAACAAAACATTTGTTATCATATTTTAACAGGCTTCCATGCATCCCATAACATTCATATTAACAGTAATGAATGCCAATTTTGTGACACGGTTAATAATATCATGTTACATAAGGAGATTTTTTTAATATTCTGTTGTTTGCTGTCACATTAAGACATTTTACATTTTGTACTAACTCTTCTGCGTACATTATTTTTGGCAATGTATGTAATTATCTTTCCAATTGTATTACATGGTATCCCTGAAGATGTCCAATTGGCCGAAATATGTTGGATTGTGGAAATAAATAATTTATGTATTTGTATAAAGTAAACCTTGTTGGTTATATTATCTATTTTCTGTGGTTATGAAGTTCCTGAGGGTGAAGATCATACTTACTGTAATTGAATTGGATGCCCTTCTTTCTATTTTCATGTGTCTGTGACATCTCCAATATCAGTATTCACCTGTTTCATTTTTTGTAACCAGCAAGAGCTTTAGCTAAGCATCTTCGTATAATGTGCATTACTTACAGCTTCATGTAGTGGCAGCTTTTTCAATCTATGTGGATTATGTTTACATGGATTGCATGAGAGATCAACCAGTTTTAACACCTGTTATGTCATAATGAGTCAAAACAAAAATGTCAAACACAGCCTGCAGACTGCTTGCGGCCCACAGTGCTTTATGTCTTGGCTATTCACTTTCTAACGTTTATAATGTTTTGCTGTCCGTGGAAAATATTTGCAAATATTCTTGCAGCATAATGAATATATTTTTGCCAGTCAAGTACTTGTCTGCCCATAACACTCTGTTCTGTGTTAAATCTTTGTAGGTACATGTGCAATTTACCATCCCAAAGTACGTTTTGATCCTCAGTCAATGATCCTATCACCAAAAAAACAGGAAGGAGTTGTAGTTCCGGCACATTTTCTAAGCTCCATCCGAATCATGTACTTCTCATTTCAAGTCAGTAATTTTAAAAGAGTTAAGTCTGAGAGTTTTAAGTGATTGTAAAGTTTACTTTCAAAGAAATTTTAAAAAAATGTTTTTTAAAAAATGCATTTAATTCACTCTGTCACTTGCTACTTCAGTAAATTTTCAAAGACAAGAGCATATAATTTAATTACTGAATGCACCAAAGAAATCCTATAAAGTTAAGTTCAAGGAGTATCTTACATCTTTGCATTGTTCTGTTTTGAAAAATGTACAAATAAATAATGACAAGTGCATGAGACATTGTATGTTGTGGTGCAAGATATCAAGGTGGATTTAGGATTTTTCCTGCAACCTGTTTTAAGTCTGACAGAAACAACTCGTTAGTCAAATTTTTGCACTATATTCACTCTTCTACAAAAGCATCATCCTGACATGCATTTTTGCACCACTCCAGAAGTTACAAGTTTTGCTTGGGGCAGAGCTCCATTTGAGCTGTTTTCAAACAAAAATGCACTGCATCCTGTGTTGCCTCATTGGTTGCAGAGTTTTGGCCTCACATCTGACCCTTTATGAACCTGAACAGATTGTAGTCCACTGGGGTTAAATCCAGACTGTGTGGTAGACAGGGGAGAAGTTCAACCATTCTTCTGAATTGTGCCCACTCACTGACAATTGATGTTCAGCTGTACATTGTCATGTTGCAGGATGACTGTTTTCTTCTCTTGATGTATGTCATACAGTTCACGACAAAAATTCTGGATCGTCTGACGGAATCGAGCAACATTGTTGATTTCCCTTTATGGCAAAAATCGAACATTATGCAACCTTCATCATGCCAAAAGACAGCTCATGTGGTCTTAATAGCTGAGGTCATAATTTTTGGCTTCTTTTCCTTGGGCAATGTGTCATTCCATTTCATGATCTTTCATTTTCCTTTCCAGGTTAAAACCAGTTTTTGTCAACCATTAGGATGCTGTAAAAAAAGTCGTTATGTAATTTTCTCCACTCCTTTATTACCTCATCCCTCTTAGGCCCAGATATTCTCCTCAACACCCTATTCTGAAATACCCTTAGCCTACGTTCCTCCCTCAATGTGAGTGACCAAGTTTCACACCCCATACAAAACAACAGGCAAAATTATAGTTCTGTATACCTTACTCTTTAAATTTTTGGGTAGCAACCTGGAAGACAAAAGATTCTGCACCAAATGATAGCAAACATTTCCTGACCTCAATCTGCTCTTAATTTCTTCCGCAATAGAATTTTGATTTGTTAAAGTTGTTCCCAAATATTTAAACTCTTCCACCCTCTCGAA
>Ga0123352_10004867_pt1 | contig 19971 bp, 15 predicted proteins | sample TergutLab28metaG_FD_89700 | JGI IMG/M metagenome (GOLD analysis project Ga0123352, IMG submission 89700) | Labiotermes labralis P1 segment gut microbial communities from Petit-Saut dam, French Guiana - Lab288 P1 | ecosystem: Host-associated > Arthropoda: Insects > Digestive system > Gut ...
GATCATTCAAGACGACAGGCGTGTGACTGTGGACACAGACTACCATCTTTTCGGATTTGTGAAGGATCAGCTGCGCGGACAACGTTATGAGACAACGGAGGCAATTCAGAAAGCAGTGCGTCAATGTCTTCGGATGGCTGGAACGGAATTTTACAAAACGGGAATTTTCAAACTCCCAGAACGCTGGAAGGAATGTGTACAAAGAAGTGGCAATTATGTGGAAAAATAAAGAACGGTCTGTAGATTAAGGTGGTGTATTTGGTTTGTCAATAATAAAGTATGTTACTTTACAAAAAATTGTTGTTCATGACTTTCGGTACGACCCTCGTATTTTCGAATAGTTGAATAAAGAGAGACCAACTTGATGTCACTTGCTTTATTATTTCATTATTTACTGCTCAATATGTTTCGGATGTTAATAAATCCATCCTCAGGAGCTTGCGACTTATTTGATGAGTTATTTCATGGGTTGTATTGTTCTGGTTCGATGTGTGTTTGTGTTACGTTGTGGTGGTGTGGTATCCGTATGCAGGCTTCAGCCTGCTTACGGATACCACACCACCCCAGCCAAACCACAACGTAATACCAACACACATCGAACCAGAGCAATACAACCCATGAAATAACTCATCAAATAAGTCGCAAGCTCATGAGGATGGATGTATTAACATCCGAAACATGTTGAGCAGTAATTAATGAAATAATAAAGCAAGTGACATCAAGTTGGTCTCTCTTTATTCAACTATCAAGATGATGCACGACCCAATAAACATAATATTCTCGAATCTTTCGTTATTAAAGAATATTGTTTTTCATTCCATCCAGAAACACCTTTACACATGCGTCCCTGTAAAAACCATGTAATAACTTATATTTACGCGTATAAATAATTTATATCTTAATTTACATGCAAATGCACTTCTATGCGGGAGTTGATACACGTGATCAATTTACACAGGCCAACACCCTCTTATATTTTTTTAAATTTCAACTACATTCCAGGTGACGAACTAAATACTTATGGAGACTTGTTGAAAGAGATGAATGCCATGATATATATACCGACGTCCGTAAGGAAAATGAGAGATATTGCAGGTGCAACATATAAAACTCTCCAGCATCTGCACGTCATATTTACCAGCCACGAAGATACAAGGCTTCTTCTTCTGGAGGTGAAGTCCTATTATCGTATAATTACAAAGTGTAGTCTACAACATAGTGTAATGTAATCTAACACAGCAAAGTAATGTAACGGAGCTCAATAAATCCTGCTAGAATGATACGAATGTGCCAAAAAACCTGCTTGTCACCCGTAATGGAATATTGTAAGAATGCAGCAATCTATAACGGCATGGAACAGATTACACAATATGAGGAAATACTTCAGGTTACATAAGCTCTTGTGATGCCCTGTAGTTTGTTCTTCCCATATAACCCACGGCATATCCGGGTAAAACTTGATCATGGCGCCTGCAGTCCGAAATTGATCTGATGCCAAATGTATAGAATAAAAACAAAGGTGTCAAGACTGTGCAACAAGGAAGAGCATCGTCACATTTTCATGGAGAGATGCTCTCCTACCTCGGCAGGGTTTCGTGTTAAGTGGACTGACCGTGGGGGACATATTGCCTTCTCCTGACACCGTTTATATTCTTGAAAGCAGTGGTTTACTTTCCACTGATGACCGCAGCTCTCCGTGAACTGTAGCGGCATTCCAAAGAGGCAGTAAAAGAAGTTAAAACGAGATATGTTGCGGAAAATATTGGAAGAATTTTATTATCATTTAGAGTTCATATCGAAAAATTATAGAAAAAACGAAAGTGTTTCTTCATATAAATTTAGTGGCTTCATGTCAAAGCGGCGAACGTATTTTCATAACCTTGCATTCAGTTTATCAAATAAGGTTCGGTTCTGTTCCGTATAACGTAAAAAAACATATCAGAATAAGTACAGCTTCTTCATTCGATTATTACTCAACCAATCAAACACCGTGAAACAATTTTGCTTACTGGGACTTTCAAGCCGTCTGGGGCCTCATGAAACTAGATTGAAAAATAATGGTCCTTAATTAATGATTATGGAGTGCTATAATCCAAACGTGTTGAAAAATTACTAGGGTGCCGAAACTCCACACCTATCAATGAGCCATGCGTCCATGTCTCGGTGCCTTGATTTGAATATGGAAGTTTATCCAATTATTATACCGACTACTGCACATATATAAATTTTATAAAATTTACACATTAAAACATTAAAAACGCTCCAACATGTTTCGGTCCTAGGACCATCGTCAGGGAGCCATATCGTTCTTGCTAAAGTCACACTATAAAAAGTCACATTAATTTCGCTCTACCAGTAGGGTATTGTGGCAGCATGCCGTGTTGTGTAATGTTATGTTGCGAAGAGTGCCCTGCTACGGATGTGCATTCTGTGCTTCGCAACGAAACACAGAATGCACATCCGTAGCAGGGCACTCTTCGCAATATAACATTAGACAACACGGCATGCTGCCACAATACCCAACTGGTACAGCGAAATTAATATGTGACTATTTCTAGTGTGACTTTAGCAAGGAATATATAGCTCCCTGATGATGATCTTATGACCGGAACATGTAGGAGCGTTTTTAATGTTTTAATGTGAAAATTTTATAAATTTTATATAAGTACAGTAGTTGGTGTAATAATTGAGTAACTCAACAACATGCACGGTGTAACAACGAATATGGAAGTTTATGTTACAAAAATAAACTACAGGCTTTGTCGAGTGAAGGTAGAAATATTTTTCCGACAAAAAGCACTTGCACTGTGGTGGGAATGAGAAATATTTATACCGCTACAGATATCCTAAGTTAAATAACAACAAGATACCAGGATTTTTCTTAAAAAACTGACAGTTGTTCGGAAGGCTAAGATGTTTCCCCGTGTTTTAGAAGAACCATTCACCGGATCCTTTTCTGAGCCACCTGAATTCCGCTGAAATTATCAAAAGGTTAATTTTAGTATTGTTAGTAGCAACTCCATTACGAAGTTGGGTTAACATAGTCACCCCTATAATGTTTATAAAATCCTTATTTTGTTATAAACATAGCTCATATTCATCAGTTTTGGTGGTATAAAATTGAAACACATCTCACACAAAAAAATTCTATTTAACTTAAGTTTTTCAACGACTCATTATGACAATATTCTTCGTAAATGTTCAATCGTTTGACATAGCCTTCCCTCTACAAGCGTGTCTTCAATAAACACCTCGACAGTTTCATGATTGTTGCTTCTGTGAGCCCAACATAACTCATTCCATATCCAAAATCAGGCTCGGGAAGTTAAACGCCAACATTACAAAAGGATTGTCCTTCCGACTTCTTCCTTATGTTTAAAAAAAGCTTCACCTTAAGACGTTATTTATGTAAGAAACCTAAATTATACTGTAAATTTTATAGTCCATCCGATAAATAACTGTGCATTTCATATGTGAAATTGTTGTGGTGACATGGCGTTATCAGTTGTTGCTAGTAGAAATGGTTTTAAAATCTTGGAATTCAATCCCTATGAAACGTAACACGCCCTACATGAAAAACAAAAGAATGCAGTGTGTGTGGATAAGAAACCAACTAGATGTCACTTTTGTGTATCCTTTATTTTCTCCTTACAAGTTGCTCAACATGTTTCGGACAACTATGTGCCCATCATCAGGAGCTGACGACTGAGTACCATAAACCAAACAAACACAGAACATACCCACCCACACAGATAGACATATCTGAATAATACCACTCATTGTTACAGCACAATACCAACACGTGGCGAAAACACTACTCAGTCGTCAGCTCCTGAAGATGGGCACATAGTTGCCCGAAACATGTTGAGCAACTTGTAAGGAGAAAATAAAGGACTACACAAAAGTGACATCTAGTTGGTTTCTTATACACGTTGAATTACGATGCACCGTCAACCACACATCAGATTTACAAATGCAGTGTGTGTTTATCACGCATTTTCATCATCCCGCCCATTCTTACAACCGATGTATGTTAGGTTACAGGCGTATAGACAGTGGTGCTGCCATTTGCCTGTCGTATTAATTCCTCTCCAGAAAAACTCAGCATTGAGAGTGTTCAACATAACACTTAATTTCTATTAACTTTAACAAATTTCACTTCGACACAGTTTTCTACCACAAACGGACTATCCAATAGAAGATGGCTTTTGTTCTTGGACTCTGCAATGGCACTGGACAAGTTCTTCACCCAAATTCACATCCCGATCGACTGTGAGGTTCTGGTTGCACAGCGCTGCTTTGGGACGGACGAAGAATGGGTGGAATTTAAGATAACAGAAGTATATCACTTGCACCCGACCCGGGCTCTGCAGATGCACCGTGTAGGCAGCTGGAGTTCTGGTAACGGCCTTACCTGGACCAACATCCCATTTTATTACAGACGGCGAGATCTTCAAGGAATCGTGCTCAAGGGAACTTTTATTCCTGACGTAAGCAATATAGATGAGGTGTCACTTTTTCCTTGTATGACGTGCCAGCACTATGTTTTAATCTTAAAATTTTTGTCGAATTTAGGGTGGAACTTCGAATTTGGTGTCTGGAAAAAATTTCAGCTCTTTTATACTTGAACATTACGATACACAGCCAAAATCACAATCCACTATCCCCAAGAACACCATAAATTTCTCGTAATACAACTTCTCTCTTGACGTAAAGTAAAAGCTGTTCAAACATAAAACTGTGTGTATAATACGTCGTTGTGATCAATATTTTAATATTTGTAAGTATCAAGTTAAATAAGGAAGTTCTATATTAAACAACTGGTAACCTTCAACATTACAACCAAAACTTACAAAAGGCAATTTTGAAATACGAAAATATCAAAATCGGTACAAGAAAAATAAAGGGCGACAGAATTATGTCCTGTTAGCTGTAGTGTTTCTACACTTAACAGAATTATATCCTATTAAATTTAGTAATTCAACACTTAATTACATGTTTCAATAACAAAATTACGTCTTCGAGAAAAGTACGTCTAATATTATACAGGGATAAAGAAGTAAAAACGAATACTAAAAATGAGTACTCTAAATCAGAATATATATATTTTTTCGAATGTGCTTTGATGATTTTTTTTCGATTATATACTTAACAAAATTCTTTATTATTAAATAACGCTTCTTCATTCTGTTAACAGGCTCCATATGTAATCAGTAGGCGTGTCGGTGGAAACAACACATATGAGTTATCTGGGTATTCTTTGGAATTCTGGAAATTACTACAACAACACGCCAATTTTGGGTGAGAGAGCGCTTAATATTATGTCACACTCACAGAGGAATTTAAAAAAACATTCCTTATTTCAACTATTGTGTTAAGAATTCTTTATGGATCCTGTAAATGAGACTAGGCAAAACGTTTTAACATGCATTGAAAAATGTTTCGTACGAAATTAAACAGTCATGTGAATATTTCTATATTTTTCGCGGGTAGTGAATGTGTCCTTGATTCGTGTAAAATTATATTCTTTTTATTACAGTTATAATGATCATAAAATAATACGCCTTAGCTCTTCAGGGATGCCAAGTGGCAGTTGGTTACCGACGTTTCATGACAGACAAATTCTCGGTGCCATTTCTAAGGGTGAAGCAGTCTAAGAACAATTCTCGCATGAGTTCAGAACACTTTTAACCGCGCTTAACATGTTGCTGTAAAGTTTCGTAGCAGAACAACAGGATTAAAAGAGCATGTGTTACTTGGCGCCTGTTTCTAGTGTTCAAGCCTAGCGGTGAATATGTGTGTGTGTGTGTGTTATTTTAAGTGTGAGAACTCTCTCGGGGAAATGAACTGATAGCAGAATGTGTATCAAAGAAAGCACGCGACTCTTTATTCCACCAGTTTCATACTCCTGTGTTCAAAATTAAATGTGATTCTTTTACGATTTTCTCTTACACCGCTTTTATCCCCAGAATATACGCAGTGTTATCTACCGGTATTTTTATTCTTTTCCATTTCATTTACCATATGAAATTAAAAATTATGTTTGCAGCCGGGAATTTTTAGGTCTCATCTGTGTTAGTATGGCAGTAGCAGGTATTATTATTATTATTATTATTAACAACTTTTTATTTAAACATTTGGTGTGGAATTTCATCAAACATTTTCCTGTACTCATGGTGGTGGTAGTTGATATTGTTATTATCATTATCGAAGTACTCTCAACATTGTCATATATATACGTATATAATTTAGTGGCTGCGTGCGTCTTTGCCATTAATGCATGAAATGGTTATGCTGTCACGGGATTTTGGGATTTAGGTTTATACTTTGCGTGACTGGACAATACCTGTCACAACCCATAATTTATTTTTCAATACAAGTATTTCTTGATGTTTATTAACACCGCGTGTTAAAATTCATTATTTGCCTACCTACAGACATAAGAACGAACATCACGTCACAACTAATGACGGCAGTTAATCGTCTGTTCCACTACATCTTCTTCATTCTCGTTCTTTTATAGCCTATTCACGATGTACATGTAAGTTTTTGCACGTAAAACTATGAAGATGACTGTCCTCTGTGACGTGACATGTGGGTAGTCTAGAAAAAAAATTATCAAAGTTTGGACAAATGTTTTCTTTTTATACACGGAAGACGGAGAAAGCAGGTTTCTACGAAACATCTGTGTATGTCTATCAGACTGCACGGCGTTATATCCCAGAGGACAGTAACCTTTATATACATTACTGTGGCAACTTTAAATCTCGCACATACAACCAGACGTACAGCTCAAACTAGTCACTATACTCACTGAGCTTCCCAAGCTTAAAGGAATGATAGAGTTCTTACACTGAGTACCACACCATTAAGACGTATTGACAGTGGAGGTATAGATTCACGTATTATTCATCTTAACTCTAGGGGGAGATGTCAACTTCATAACCCGGCTGCTTTATCTCGGCAGAAGTGGCACCAATATCCGGCGCATAAAAGATTAAATGGGCTCAGAACCTTTCAGAATGTTATGGAGAAAAAGAAACTCTACCGCTGTCAGCAATCGAACCTCGCCTCCCCAGAAGTCGATCTCGCAGCCTTAACATTAAATAAAATTACGTGCATTTATAGTATTGTTGTGCAAGTAATAAAAAGGTAAAGCAGTCCCGTTACGGGCCTGGAGTGGCCCAGAGGGTTCCAGGAAGTTAAGGTTCCCAGATTACATGACAACAGCACAGGATGGTGGTAAGGTTGTCAGTCTTACGCACCTGCCGCCTTTACCCACAGGAAATACTCCTGGTACTCATTTATCTTAGAGGTTGAGTAGAACCCAGGGCCATAGTGCGATCGGAAGGATTATGTCAATGAAAAATTCCAATGACACCATCTGGAAACGAACCAGCGACCTTCTGATGTGTAACACAGCACCTTAACCACTGTGCCAAGGCGGTCCCCTGGGCAAGTAATAATGGTATAATATATTATGTACCGTCATTACAAAACATACATCAAGACAATACGCAATAATTACAATTAGGTTATATTTGGCTACATGTTTAGGCCGTAATTGGCCACCTTCAGGTCAACTAAGAACAATATTAAGGTACAGTAAAAATAGTACCCAATGGGATCCCATTCAGTACTATTTTTACTGTACCTTAATATTGTTCTTAGTTGGCCTGAAGATGGCCGGTTACGGTCGAAACATGTAGCCAAATATAACCTCATTATAATTATTGTATCTTGTCTTGATGCATGTTGTGTATTGACGGTACATAATATATTATACAATTTGATATACACAACGGGATGGCCTCTCAAAATAAGTAATAATGATATTGATAAGGGGCATAATAATGACTGTATCTTCCTTAGCCTGAGATTTTCACAGTAGTGACGGTGAAAGTTTGCCTAGCGCATTCAACAGAATTATTACTTATTCTTGGATGTAAGCAAGTGATAACACAGAAAACAATACGAAGTTCTGAACAACCTTATCTATTTCTGCCTTGACATGTCAAAATATATGTTAACAGTAAACAATGCACGTTTAAGCAAACGCAAGAATTCCGATTTCCTTATTGACTTACTCAGCAATACTTTCAACGTTTAGATTGGAGTATCATACCCCAGAAGAAAATTCATATGGTTCCGATGAAGGAAACATGTCCTGGAGTGGAATACTGGGAATGGTCGTAAAGAAGGAAGTTGAAGTTGGAATCAACATATTAGAGTTCGCAAGTTATCGCATGGAAGTCGTCGAGTTCCTGCCTCCAATCTTCACTTCCAAGTAAGACACACTACGTACACATGTATAATACTTGAACCTGACAGCAGTAAATTAACAGACAGCCGTAAAAAATTTCGTAATAGAGATATTCATATTTCGCAATATAGACTGGAATCAAATAGAGTAAAAATGATACTCAAATTTTCACGCCGTCGACAATTTTATTTGTTGTCTTCCGCACCGAAGACAGGATTTGTAGGTTCCTCCAAAACGTTGGTATCTACCAAACTTCACGGTGCTACAAAATTGGATATCAATTTTGTGAAATATTTTGAATAAAGTAAGCATTTAATAAAAGTAAAAACGTTTATATTTTTGGCTTTGTGAACTGTAATACAATCTCAGAAACCTCACCTGAGATGTTTTTATCCGTTTCTTGTTTCCAGACCTTGACATTTATATTTTATGGCCATACGAACCTGTTGGTGTGGTGCATTATCAATTGCATTTTCATTTGTATGTCTTACCGTAAATGTCTTTTGAAAATCGACTGAATTTATTGTGCATTTTAATATTCTCTGCCACATTCACACTCACTTCATGTACTTATAAGCTACATATTAGATATATGGAAAATTTACCTTGTACAACAGTTTGATTCCTCTTATATTTTTCACCTCAATTCCCATATGATGAAGAGATCAATATGTTGTTATTTCATTACTTAATGTAAACTTTTTTACCTTATTAATTTACATTCATTATTATAAATAATTTATTTCACTGAAGAAACAGTAATAGGTACTAATAACATTACAGTATTCTACAAGGTAAAGCAGTCCCGTTACAGGCCTGGACAGGCCTAGAGGGTTCTTAGGAAGTTAAAGTTCCCAGATTTCGTGACAACGGCACAGGATGGTGGTAGGTTGTCAGCCTTACGCACCGGCCGCCTTTACCCCCAGGAAATTCCCCTGGTATTCATTTCTGTTAGAGACTGAGTCGACCCCAGGGCCATAGGATTGTGTGTCAATGAAAAATCCACTGACACCAGCTGGGATCGAACCAGCGACCTTCCGATTTGTAGCACAGCACCTTAACCAATGTGCTACCGCGGTCCCCGTATTCTACAAGGACATAAATAAATTTAAGAAGGGTTTTTATTCTAGAACTCACCGCAAAATGAGACAAAGATTCCCCAAGTATGCTGAATAGATGAAAGAACTATTTCTGTCAGCTGTTAATGACATTGCTCAGAATGAAACACATACAGCAGAGCCGCTAGTGTCCGTCCTTACATGTTGAGATGACTATTAACAATTTTAAAAGATAAAAATTACGGCTACTGACAAAATTACAACACGTGATTCAAGCAGAAAGTAGTACGTTCGATTTCCTCTTTAATCTCCTAGAGTCTAGCGTGCAGCACAAATTACGAGGAATTTTATTACCTGTCCAGAGATTTATAACATGATTAATTATATTTAAAATAAGGAAAAACTACCTCAAAAGCTGCACAGTGGTTAAGGTGCTGTGCTACAATTCGGAAGGTCGCTGGTTCGATCCCAGCTGGTGTCAGTGGATTTTTTATTGACATAAAATCCTTCTGATCGCACAATGGCCCTGGGGTCGACTCAGCCTCTAACAGAAATGAGTACCAGGAGTATTTTCTGGGGGTAAAGGCGGCCGGTGCTTTTGGCTGACAACCTACCACCACCCTGTGCCGTTGTCACGAAATCTGGGAATCTTAACTTCCTGGAACCCTCTGGGCCTGTCCAGGTCTGTAATGGGACTGCTTTAACTTGTTACATCAAAAGCTGCAGGTTTCTCTTAATATACCAATTTATAATACATAAATAAAACAAACTGCGTCAAACGCAGAGTCATATCACTAGTATTAACTTCCCTCTCAGTTTTATTCACATGTAGATGAAACTGCTGCGGATCGACAATTTGGATTTCGACGTAGCAGACCAACAATTGATCATGTATTCTGCCGTTGTTAGACACTTGGGAAAAATGGGAATAAAATGGGACAAAAGATCAGCTACCAGAGCCTCTTATTCACTTGTGAGAGAAGTTTGGTATGACACCCTCGCTGAGTTTTGTATTTTCGTGTAGCTAGCCAGCCTAATAAAACTGTAAAGGAAAATATAACAAAATAGGGTAGAACAAGTTTTGTTTTCTATATTTCCTATTAAGGTTGATCTGAAAGAGAGGAGATGTCTTATTGCCACTGCTCGTAAACCTTTCTTCAGAATACGTCATTAGAAAGGTTCAAGCCAAACAGGTGGGACTGAAATTCAATAGGACAGCAACTTCTGACGTACGGTGTTGGGTGTTAATTTATTGGGTGAAAACATACGTAATGTAAAGAAAAACGCAGAATCTCTACGAATAGTTGGTAAGGAGGCTGGTCTAGGAGCAGATGCTGAGAGAACTATATGTGTGTGTCCCGCTTCGTCAACAGAATGCAGGAAAAATGAGTACATAGAGATAGGAAACAAATTCTTCGAAAAGTGGCAAAGTTCAAATATTCGGCACCTCGCTAATAAATCAACGTCGAATTTGTGTAGAAATTAAGAGCAGACTGAAATAAGAGAAATCTTGCTGCCACTCCGATCAGTATCTAATCCAGTGATCGCATATCCTGTATTCGTCATGTACTTGAGAAAAATGGGAATACGATGAGGCAGTGCATCAGTTATTTGTAGACTTCAGGAAGCTTTTGATTCAGTAAGGAGGGAAATAATAAGGCAAAAAAGTGTCTAAATGAAACCTATATGAGTCCGGGTAGGCAAACATTTGTCTGACATGTTTCTTATTAGGAATGTTTTGAAAAAAGGAGATGCTTTATTGCCAATATTTTCCAACTTTGCTTTACAATATGCTATTAGGAACGTTCAGATAAATCCGGATAATTTGAAATTAAATGGTACACATAATCTTGTAGTTTATATTTATTTACTGCAATTGGGTTGTTACTCGGTGGCAGTGATTATTTTACATGTAAACAAAACATGAAATTGGTTACTACTAGATTTAAGTCGGGAGGGCTACATGAGAAAAATGTAGTGGTAACTTGGAATCTTGGGAACCATCTCAGCATTTGTTTATAGACACAGGGAAACCAAGAAAACTCTGTGTCGAGATGGCCGGTCGCAGGACCTTCTGAGTACTGACTTCTAGCCAGCAGTCTGGCATCTAAAAAAAAAAAACAGCAATGCACACACAGTACAACAAATACACATAAGATAACTACAACAATGCACACGGCCAACCAACAACAATTACACACAAGACAACTTAAAACTAGCAACAATACACACGATACAAATTAGAATTTTACAACATGTACAAAAGGTAAAAGCACCCAAATAAGAGAGCATTGTGTACAGTTTCTTGTAATCTTTTTTTTACAATCATTAATTCACTCACGCTTTCACCCCAGTCCTTCACTTCTCATCACTTACTACTGCTATAAACCTTTTTCCATAAAGACCCGTCCCCCGCCTCCCTACACTGCACTTCACTTCGCCTCATTCCACTTCACTTTGCTTCGTTCACTTCACTTCACTTTATTGCACTTCGCTACACTCCACGTTACATAACTTTTCACTTTACTTTAGACTTTTCACTTCACTAGATGATATTAATATAATGAGCGGAATCCTTTATACTCTGAACAAAAACACAGAAGCTTTAGTAGTTGCCAGCAAGGAGACTGGGCTACAAGCAAATGCTGATAAAACTAAGCACTTTGTCAGGTCTCGAGATCAAAATGCAGGACGAATTCACATTATTACGACTGATAATAATTCCTTTGAATGTGTGGAAGACTTCAAATTTTGGGGAAACACTTTAACAAATCAAAATTCTATTCGGCAAGGAAGTAAGAGCAAACTGCAGTCAGAGAATGCTTACAATAGTTCGGTGTAGAATCTTTTGTTTTCCAGTTTTCTATCCGAAAATATGAAGTTTAAGATATACAGAACTATAATATTGCTCTGTGTTCTGTATGGGCGTGAAACTGTTCGCTCACATTGAGGGAGGAACGTAGGCTGGGGGTGTTTGAGATTAGGGTGCCGAGGAGAATGTGTGCGTAAGAGGGATGACGTAACAAGGGAGTGGAGAAAACTACATAATAAGATGCTTAATGACCTGTACAACACACCAAATATTAAGCGAGTGATCAAATCAAGAATAATTAGATATGCGGGATATGTAGTACGTATGGAGAGAGCGGAGGTGCATACCTGAGGGAAAGAGACCACTTGGAATACCCAGGTTTAGATGGGAGGATAATATTAAGATGGATCTACAGGAAGTGAGATGGGGGCATGAACTGAATTGATCTGGCTCAGGATAGGGACGGGTGGTGGGCTCTTGTGAACCATCGAGTTCCATTAAATGCGGGGAATTTCTTGACAAACTGAGAACCTCTTATCTTTCCAAGAATGACTCTGCTCCATGGGGCTAGTTAGTTTGTTAGTTGGTTATTTAGTTAGTTAGAACTTCAAGATTTGCTTTCCTTATTAATATTTTACGGGTGATCTTTATGAAAAAAAATGAGAGTGAATATGTATGTGGTGCTTGTGGGGACAAGAGAGATACATACAGGATTTTGGTGTGGAAAACTGACGGAAGGAAAATACATACAGGTGTAGATGGGAAGATAACTTTGAAAAGAATATTAAAGAAATCGTTAGGGTGGGCACGAACTGGTTTTATGTGGCTCAGCTTACTGAGAGTTTGTTGGCTGTTGTTCACAAGTTAATGGACCTTCGCGGTCCATTGAAGGAATGGAATATCTTAGCTAGTTGCGGATCTGTTGGCTTTTGAGGAAAGACACAGGTCTATGAAGTTAGCTACTTAGTTATATTTATTTATTATTTCTGTAATATCTTGGAATATTTTCAGAGTGTCTGTATACATACGAGAAATTGACACAACACACAGCACAATCATCAAAATGATATCTCCATTTACCAGCGAGCTGTGGGCGACAATCTTTTCCACATTGTCCCTGTTCGTACTCATTCGAACAGCAGTGTTAAGCATCGGCAGTCACTACACTTCAATACAAGAAAGAGACAATCACCTCTCGCACTCCTGCCTTTACGTATTCGGAGCCTTCTGTCAACAAGGTTAACTTATTTTTCTCCCTTTTTAAACTTTATAATACATAGTTTATTGTGCTAGGAATATTAAACATAACAACTATAGGCATAACAGAAGTATTTTATTAATATTCAAATGTTTAATAATCTTACACTCATTATTCAACTATTTGGAATAATAACAACACTGAAATAAAATATCATAATCGCTTTTTTTAAAGGGAAGACACCTTCCTAAAACAAAAATCTCTTTATACGTTTTGTATGACTACCCAATGATGGCCATATATATTGGCCAAAACATGCTGTAGCATGAATGTAATGACTATATATTATTCGACCCTTATACTTAATTATTCGAAGATCGGTGATTATAAGTTTAGCCCTGTCAGTTATCCCAGCATTTTGCCCACCTAGACTAGAGTTCAGCGACTGTATGGGGATATTTATTCCGAGAAAACATGATTGGAATCCGGAACTGATCTTTGTCACCATGTAAAGCTGAAGAACCCAATGCACAAGTCTTTACTAAGAAGTTTCATGGCGTGTTTATTAGACACAGGGACAACTTAGCCAGGTCGGTTCTGCAAGAGAAAATGGCATCTATACACACCTCATTTACCCTTCAATATAAACCGATTAGTTTTACAAATGAGATCTACTTTATATATAAACCCCCATAACTCAGTATTTGTTCGTAGTAATTTTGGATGTATGTATTACTTGAAGACGGTCCATTTGGACAGAAACGTGCTGTAAAAATCTCCAGTATATTAACAACAAAACTCTTAGTTCTGATTGACTTTTTTTTAAAAATATCATTTTTACACCTTAGCCTAATTAATGTACAATTCAGCCGGAATTTGATGATTCTTCACATCAGCGGCTATCTTCCGCTTCGAATAATACTCTGCCGATAGCCACACGCTGGCCACGAACGTTGCCAATTGTATGCAGTACTTGTAAGGTTCGCTGCACTACCACACTGCCCTAGCTGAAATAAGAGCCCCGGGCCTTCGACCGCTTGTGTCTGAATAGACTTGGCAAGAGCACTACATTAAACAAGCCTCACTACCTTACAAATAAGAAGGACCGGGAATCATCAAATCACGGCGTAACTGTTAGGCACGATGACTACAAGCTTCCGTTCCAATGTACAGGTCAAAATACCACACAGCAGTTCTGGGCTTCTAGGGCAGTATACCTTGTGCTACACATCGCTGCTCTAGTCCTGTATATTGCTTACTCTGCCAACTTCATATCTTCGCTTGCTGTGCAGAAACGAGACTTTCCCTTTCAGACCTTCCAAGACCTTCTGAACGATGGTACATTCAAGATTGGAGCTAGAGCTAAATCTATACATGAAGATTACTTTAAGGTATGTATCGGCCTAATAAAACGCAAGAATTAATGCGTATTGTAGGGAAAACTAATTTACCTCAATCCACAGTTCACAGCTGTTCATTTATTCGACAGCATTTCCGCCTTTCATAGAAAATGATCTTTTAATGTTGGATTTAAAACAGCCCAGTTGTCTTATCAAATAACAAGTAATTGTGGCACCCCTTGCGACTTGTTTTAACTTATCGCCTTTTAGAAGCCAAGGTTCTTCTCCCCTGTCACAAAATTACTTAATCAGGCGTGCACATTTTTCGAAAGTGCTTAATGAAGACACTCGCATCAGTAATCCATATTTATGTGAAGAGGTCTCGAAACATAAAACAATGGCCATGCTTTGTTAAGAAGGTCTGATCTCTGTAGAAAAATAAGACCGTTTCAGGGAACTTGCAGCAAAACCGACAAAAATTTCATGTTATATACGAACTGTTTAACAATAGAAAACGAGATAACGAATTTCCGACAAATACACTAATTGAAAAACAGTTTATTTTATAACAACATGTAATAAAATTATTAAGTATATATACAATTTTATCGATAATTCTAAGAGTATTATCTGAGTAAAAGATAATGCCATTTACTATAATTCACTTTCACATACTGACATTAATTAACTAAATCTTAAATCTTTCTTAATTTCTCTTGAAGATGTCTGAGACTTATCAATTTTGACTCTAGCCGTTGTGGCCACTGTAGCTCACCTGAGACGTCAAATCAGTTGAATCGTAGAAACATGTCCCCTCTTTGAAAGGTCACAGTAACTGAAAAGAAATTAACATCCTTTTATGCAAGGCAAATTGTCATTACTTTTTTCAAGACGGCCGGCAATTGTTCCCTATGCTCAAACAGAAAAAGTCGTATAATTTCTTTTAGTCTAATATTAACTTATCTTTTCAGTTACGACGAGATCTCTAAATTAATGTGAACCTTAGGTCAGTGTTTCCAAAACTTTCTATGCTCGCGCACCCTATTGGCTTCGAAAAATAACCACGGATCCTTACATCCGTGCTCACGTGGATATCCAAAATTAAAAATTTGTACTTCAAAATCGATTACACACATGAAATATTTACAATCTACCTTTCTTCAGCCTGACACCTAATTGTGTATACATTCAATCTTATCTCATAGGCTACTGGTGTGTTTCTATCTATCACAAAATCCTTCAAAGTTGGGAGTGATCGTAGACAACTGAATTATTATATCGGGTCCGACATAACATGAAAATTCAGCTTCGCAAAGAGAGGTTGTGGAATGGAAGAATTATGAGCACTGCACACTTAGACACCGGCGGATAATCTTTAACGAACAGCACCAGAATCCATCCAGAGGTAGTTAACTGAACTTCAGTTTCGAGCTAGTGTCAGATGGAATATTTATCAAAGAATCGTAATTTTTACACACATGCTATCCGGTTTCTCTCAAACACAGTATGGGTTTCGGACCCAGATAGCGTCATCAGTAGAAGACGGGAAGTAATTCGGAAATGCCTGGTGTAGACCACTTAAATGTTGGACGATGCTGCCATAAATAGATTCTTCCAGACTAGATTCTGGTTAAATCAGAAAATCATTTCGATTTGGAAAGCATTACCCAGCTCTCCTGAAATTCAAGTTTATATGGAAAAGACACAAGTCTGTCGATTTTGAGAATATCGACACGCCCTCTCCTTGACATGAGAGATTTTTTTTCACTTATGTGACAAACCAGCAATTGCAAACTGATAAAATATATTGTCACATATTACTACTCAATGACATTTTTCAGTCGCTTCTGCGACCATTTTCAAGGTGTCATACAAGAATACAAACAGTGTATAGAAGTTGCAGAAAATGCATAACTAAAACCGCCCTATGTTATTATTAATGTCTTCAGCACTCCCATGGTCATAAAGTGTCATCTTATGTGTTCATTAAAGCAGATAAAATTATGTTGTGGTTAAAACATAAAATTGGTCAAGTTTATGTTGTTTCTTAGCTGTTAAAAGTTGATATACACCCTGTAATAAAAATAGCACAGCTACACTTATCACCCTTACAATATTATATACAAACAACTGCAGATTTGAAACAACGATTGGCACTATATTTCCATACCTGTTAGATGAGTAACGATGTGTACCACAGCGGACATCGCTTACGTTTCCGTCTAACTTTTTCACGCAGCCTTTCCAGTACTTCCAAATAGTAAAGTTGGTTGACTGTTTGTCCATTTGGTACAAATTCATAATGAACAATCCCTCTAATATCAAAAAAAGTCAGCAACATTATTTTGACTCTTGATTTGGACCGATGAAATTTTTTTGGTCGTGGGGAATTGGCAGTCTTCCATTGTGCACTTTGCCGCTTCGTTTCAGGGTCGTATTGGTAGACCTATGTTTCATCACCTGTGATGACACTGCCTGTCTCTGCAAAAGGTCTTGGAAAATTGTGACTCTTCTTTGCTTTTGTTCTTCGGTGAGCTCCTTTGGGACCATTTTTGCACACACCTTCCTCATGTCGGGATCTTCAGTTAAGATTTTCCTAACTGTTTCTTTGTCGATGTTCACTTGCTCTGCTATGCTCCTGACAGTCAGCCGACGATTTACACGCACAATTTGAGGAATTTTTGCAATGTTTTCTTCAGTTTTGCTTGTTGCTGGCCGTCTTGATCTCTCTTCGTCACTGACACTTTCTCTTCCCTCAGAAAAACGTTACACCCACTTGTAAACTGCTGTTTTCTTCATATCATTATCCCCGTAAACTTGTACTAAAATATCTCTGATTTCGTTTCCTCTCTTTCTAAGTTTAACAAGAAATTTAATGTTCGTTCGCTGCTCTAATTCAAGCTCCGACATTCTCGCGGCGGCACACCAAAACACACGCAGATAGTAATAGATGCCACTCAGAAAGAGACTGCCATAGTTCAACAACAACACAGCTGTGAAACGCTGAACCATACTAAGGCTCTTGTCCAGTGCTGCCACGGCAAGCACACGGTGGCGAGTTCGCGAACTTAATTATCAGAACACGAATAAGATGAAACATTTTAGCAGTGTGCATTTGTTGGTTTGTTTCATAAGTGTGAATATTTCTCAGTGCACGGATATGGGATGTATAAAATTCAATAGATATTTAGTTCATTAATTCTTGTAATACGTATGTCTGCTAAGCATGCCAATTTCTGCAGTCAAAATGTGTTTACCAAACAACGAGAAAGACACCGTGGGTTAAATTTATGTTTTTTTGCACCGTGCATTGTAACGCAATTATAACTATAATCCAACGAAAAGCACATTTCCTAAATTAATATTTTAATTTTTGATGTTTTTACATTTTTCGAACCCATGTGCGTCCTAAAACAAATCACTGAAACCTCACTATTAAATAAATACGAATAATTTTATATCCAATCACAATGTTACCACAAGGAACTCATATCGGAACAAAATACAGGTTTTATGCTCATATCGAAATATTAAAAAAGTTCAAATATTTTATATTCAGATATCCTATAAAAGCCTTGTATTGTAATTTAAGCATGTGCAGCCTACCATACCACAACTATATATACAACAGTCGTCCTGAAGATGAACCTTCGGGTTCGAAATTTGTAGAAGACTTCAACAAATAAAAAATTAAAATATTAATTTAGGAAGTGTATTGCGTTGGTTCATGTTGTTTAATTATAATAAAATGAATGATTAATAAAAAAGAATGACTCAAAAACTACAAACGGAAATGGGACATGGGAACCACTGCTCTAGAAGCTTACGGACTAAATTTCTATATGCAGTTTTCCTCTTCCTCGTGCATTTACATTACCCGCCCACCTCTTGATGCTTGGGAACTTTCCAGTCAGAAATAAAAATTGAAAATCTTCCTAATCCATGATGCGTTTTAGCGGATTCAGGTTACAATTAACTCTTTGAATAGTGACGATAATCTAAATTAGGTTACAGATAGAAATTACATTCCTACACCACAGACAACACAGATTATATGGATGTACAGACCAATCTGCCAATTACGTTAAAATAGTAACCTTTTTTCCGAGAATCATATAAAATACATAAATACACTACCTGGGCGAAAGGCAGACTTCTAAATGTTACAATTCTTTGTACACTTACGTATAGCCACCATGAGCTTCAAATCGCTAAAATTTTCGCTGTTCCTAATCACACAGTACAGAAGTAATGGGGTTCGGAGGTAAAATTCCTATCTAAGCGACCCGCCTGACTTCTCGGCCGTTTTATCTCTTTGTAAAGAGCCCTCTGTAACCACTCGATAGGAGACTGCATGGGCACCAGAAATGGTATAAATATTATGGAATCTACTTTAACTAACAACCGTTCGTCCATCCCAAAGCTTGGCAGCCTAATGTATGTTTTACAGTTAGTCTACGTAAAGCCTGACAGCCTCAATATACGATTTCTAGTTCAATAAAAAATTAAGATACAAGCCCAGTACTCGCTGAAGCAATTTACATGCTCATTATCAAAAAATAATGTTGATTATATTATAAAACACGCCATATTCGATTTCTTACAGAAAGCTTCCAATCCAATCCTGAAAGAAGTGTACGAAAAGATGATAAAAAAGAATACGAAAAGTTTGCCCACTAGTTTTGAGAATGGCTTACAACGTGTGTGCGAAGAAAGTAAGTTTGGATTCCTCATCGCGCATAAGACATTTCTTGGACTTGGACAGAATATATCGTGCAAAGTTGTGGATATTCCCAGAGCTTGTTACACATCAACAGTATCCTTCATCATTAACCGAGGAAGTCCTTACAAGGGGATATTCACACGCTTGTGAGTGCTGTATAATTATGTACCAATTAGAAAATAACATCCGTTCAATTTCCAATGGAAAATTATTGCGGTATAAAAATAACTTTCAAATTTGGAACACACAATCTATTAAGACAAGGTGTGCACATGTAACTTCTTGGAAATGCAAAAAAGATTTCATTCAAAAACAGGCACCATCAGTAACAATCCGATCAAATAGAAAAAAATATTGGGAGATCTGTTCAGAATTAATTGGCTTATAAAACACAAAACGCTAATCACATCAAATGCTTTGAAGTTGTTACCAAGCCTATTCAATATTCCAAAAAAGAAAAAAAAAAAAACTTACAACAGTATGAAAAAAAATTAGGGTACAATAGAATGAAATTTTTGTTAAAAAGCGCCGCTTCAACTGTCTTGCTGTCTTCATCGAGAACGACAATCCCGGAGCC
>Ga0123352_10004868_pt1 | contig 19971 bp, 17 predicted proteins | sample TergutLab28metaG_FD_89700 | JGI IMG/M metagenome (GOLD analysis project Ga0123352, IMG submission 89700) | Labiotermes labralis P1 segment gut microbial communities from Petit-Saut dam, French Guiana - Lab288 P1 | ecosystem: Host-associated > Arthropoda: Insects > Digestive system > Gut ...
CACTGAGCTGAGGCTGCATATGTGACACCTCAAGACATGTCCCAACATGCACAGACTTGTTTCAATCCGCTCATTGCCTTCTTTCCTGCTTAGGTAGATAAATTATTGAACACCCCTCGTACTTGTGACAAAAGTATACCGTGGTTATGGACGTGTTACACATGGATAGCAATGGGAGTCTTACAACTGGCATAACAAATGAAGACAGCAAAAGTTACCAACCACTGGATGGTTGAAAGACAAGATGGTAAGACTAAGTGAGGAAGATATACACAAAACAGATCAATGAAAGAATGTACAATCATACATGAGGGGAGTGAATAATGGTTAAGGTGCCAACTCTGATGGAAATGTCAGTGAATGGCAAATCTAAGAATATGGTACCCCCACTCACTCGGCATATTCATGTATCTGCAGGTCTGCAAATGTGTATCCGAATGTTCCACACACGTCACCGCAGAAAAATTTGATGTTATTCTCTCGACAAATCTCATTGATTCGAATCAGTTGTTCACCTGGGCAGTCTGTGGCACAAACTACATCAAACTGTCCAAAGAATGTATCTGGTTTGTCAGCAATATCTTCAGAATCAGCAATAACCTTCACCATGGGATTGAGCTGCTGTGCTCTACTTACAGAAGCCTCAGCTCGCTAAAAAGAAACAATAAAAGCATACACAGAATGTGACAAATTATAAACATGTAGCTAAAAAGAAAAGACAGCCATAGAAAGCATATCCCAAACTGTTAGTGAAGCACTGTGCGTGTTTATGGTTCTGGTGTGTAAGTAACGTAAAGTTACGCCTGTGCTTAATAAACACCATAACATGAAGACATGGGGAAATGAAGTATACAGCTCCACACATTCTTAACCTCAACATGAGCACTATGTTCAAAGTGTGGGACTGCTACACAAAAGATGAACTGTGGTCCAAGTGCATGGGTCAATGTGGTGCCCGCCCTCCTTGTATCCTATCCTATTCTATTCTAACCTCAACATTACAGAGAAATGAGTGGCCAAACCCATGCTCTGATCACTTTACCCTCAGTATGCATTTGATAGGAAGTTCTGTACATTCCAGACCCAGTCTGAATGCAGCAGTGAAGATGTGAGAAACTAAAAATACTGTATTTCTATAAATATAAAACACGATAATTAAACTAAATTAACCCAACCTAAGCAACCATTTACCACAGGCAAAAGGCTGTCCCTGCGAATTTTGGGGAAGGGGGTTGTTGCCTGAACACTTACATTTTTACCCAGCTGATCTCTTGGAGCCAGAAACTGTGAACAAGCATCTTCATCAGTAACAACCCCACTATCCAGTAGTGTAATTGATTTTACACCTGCAAGAATAATATTCTTACAAATTTCGGCTCCAAATCCTTGCATCCCAATCAAGAGGATTTTTGCTTTTCGCAACCTGAAAATGAACGACAAACTGAGTTAATGAAAATAGTGATCCTCCAAAAACAAGTACTACTATTCCTTAACTTCCAGTCTGTTGTTAATGTAAAAATAATGAAATCTAGATTATCTGACAATCTTTCGTTGCTCCATTAAGCACAACAGAACGGTCGAGCACAAAGCCTTTGTGTACAAGAATTTCTGAAATTTGCTAACCTTTTCTGTGAATCCAAGCCCCAAAGGCGAATCTGGCGGTCGTACAGTTCTGCTTCATCTTCAGTAAGTTCAGTTGCATTTATTTCGACCATTTTTGCCGGCAACGACACATTCAACACCAATAACGACTGGCAGGAAACTGCTATTATTTCTCATAGACGCGATAGTATTGCCAATGTGCACACAAAATAAATCACTAAAACGATCAGTGTCGCCAACAAAAGTTATGGAACCCGGCGCCTTACTGTCGTACGATCGTGTTTGAACTAGCAGTCGTTCTACGGAGCCTTTATTCCTAGGTGGGAGTATCGGCGAGCTGTGATGGAAGCAGTTGCTGTCAAACTGAAAGTACTGGCTGCGATGTAGTATGGCACCTGACCAAGAGACAGTTGAAAGGACGTTTACATTTAAGTTTCCTACTTGTACAACTAAACAGGAATATAAATTGGAAGTTCCCATACACATTCCGTACTCAGGTTCAATAAGAGAATTAACACAACGACTAATAACGTCCTTCAAACTGCCGTGTTACATTGAGAAAGGTAGGTTATGTTCTGTTTTGATGATTTCAGCACTGAAGGGCATACATTAAACTGCGTCTTAAACGATGCTCCCATTTGACCTGGTCATAAGTTACAACAGTATAAGCAGTTATTATCAGGTCTGTGCTGCAAAAAAAGGAATTTGATAGTGGTGTGGGATGTACGCAGTTCTTTTTTTACAAGTAAAAGCGAGAATCTTTTTTTCAGATCTGCTGCCAGCTGTAGATGAATTTGTGAAAGAAGAAACAATTAAGTATTATGATGATGTTTCTGCAGAACTGATCCATAAAACAAGAAATGGAGATATAGACGTTGAAGAAGTCATCAGGGCTTGGGAGAAAGCATTCAGAGAGGTATTATGTACAGCATTTAACTCCTAAGTATGAACACAGTACACAGAGTTTAATATTATTTATACAAAAATCTTATATAAATGAGTAAAGACACAGGATCATTTAACAAAGAGAATCATCAGTTGTGTTAACAAGTTAGTTTTGTGTCTGTGAGTTTATTTTTGCTAATAAAACCTGGTATGTAGCTAATGTTCTAGGGGTAAATTATCAGGTGTGTGTTAGTAATTATATATATATATATATATGATATATCTGACAAAGTGTGTGATTTACTGACACACAATGTAGTTACTTGTAGATGGTATTTTTAATCAGATGGCTTTAGTAATTTTATATCTTCATCTCTAAGAGACCTTCCTTTGAAGTTTAAACAAACGTGTTTCACTAGGTAGGTTATACTTTCTTAATTTTAGACATGGTGGTGCAGTTGGTTGAGGCACTGCACTACAAGTCGGAAGGTCACAGTTTCGATTCCCGATGGTGTCATTGGAATTTTTCATTGACACAATCCTTCTGGCCGCACTATGGTCTTGGGGTTGACTTAGCCTCTAACAAAAATGATTACCAGGAATATTTCCTGGGGGGTAATGGCGGCCAGTACGTAGGACTGACAACCTTACCACCTTTGTGAACCAATTGTCTTGAAATGTGGAAACCTGAACCTACTGGAACCCTCTGGGCCTGTACAGGCCTGTAATGGGACTGCTTTGCTTTTGATGTTGTTCATAATTGTTTATGCATGTGGAAGGGTTAGGATTATAATGATCATGTAATGTAATGGGGAATTAACAGCCCCAGTTGGTATTCTTTTATGAGGATACGTATAGACAAATTGTTGTCTTGTGTGAGTTCAATTTCATTGCAATTGCTGTGTTGGCAGGAGACAGTCGAATATGCTGAGCCACATGGTGCCACAGATGAGGAGTTGTTCTCTACTGTGTATCACAAATTGGTCCATTCACCAGCCCTAGAAACCATGTTGCAAGTGGAACACTCATATGCATTGGCTGTACGTGAACTGATGGCCCAGAAGGATGAACAAGTTGCAGCCCTTACACAGAAGTGAGTGAATGACATTGCCATCTCAATCAGTCAACATTGCTACCATGGAAACTCACTTTTGAGACAGTTTTGAGTTCACTGAATCCAATTCACTACCCTTTCTTTCCATGAGACTCATTTTAGTATTACCTGTCAGTCTCTGTGACTTTCCAGAATGTTTTCCCTTATGAATGGTGTATGCATTTCTGTCTATTTCTGTCATAAAAGCTACTTTCCAAGCCATTCAAACAATTTTAACAATTCCATTAGTCCAAGTTGCTCTTATGTACATCACAAGGCATGTGGGGGATTGGAGGTACAGTGCTGCTTCTTCCTAACCTTGTCACTAGATTTAGGTTTGTGGTCAGCTTCAAGTCCTGGCCGTTTCTTCCGTAGGGAAAGAGCTCCAGACTTCCATTGAATAGGAGGCTGTAAGTAAGGTGTGTGAGGGCTGATTTTTGCTGAATTAGAGACTGGTGTTAAAGAACTTGTAAACAAACTGGGCAACTGTGAATTGGATTAATAATGTTATGTTATAGGAAGATTACTTTAATCTGTTGTCTGATAATCCAGAAATCCTGATAATCCAGCACTTGAGGAGAGTAGTCCCAAGACTTTTATAAGAAAAAAAAGGCTTCATCAGTGGAACAGGCAACATGTTCAAAAAGGCCTCCAAGAGTGTTTGTATATCAACCATTGTGGTGCCTCATGAACTCTTCTCCTACTTCATCATCCTCTTCAGGTATGAAGACTCCAAAAACCACTGAAGAGGACCCTGATGACCCTCAGTCAGCAGATGAAGGCGGTATCCAAATGGAAGACACTTCTCATTAGTTGTGCAGCCCAAGTATAGGAGCATTAACAAAAAATGCCTTGTAAGAACTTAGGTCAGTGTAGGTAGCATCTGATAGTCTGGGATATCTGATATTCCAGCACCTGTCCAGTCCCGTTGGTGGCAGATTAATGGAATTTTACTGTAATAGGAAAGAATACAAGGAAACAAAGAATATGCATAGAGTTTTGCAGACTGTGATAAGGAAGCCTATGATGGTATTAAAATTTGGCATTTATGGTATCTGGGCTACAAGACTTGGAGCTTTGTGTGAATATTTGTAAATCTGGCTGTTAATTTGAAGTGCTGGTTCTTGAATAATATTGTTTGTACAACTAAATAAAGAGGCTGTGTGGTGCAAAATACCCTGTGTTAGTAGATGCAGCCTTCTGTACAATTTGAGTTCTCTAATGTGAGTGACATGTTGTGATTGCAGAGGAAGCTGGGTGGGCCCCAGTGTTAGTCTGGACATTTTGGAGTAGAAAAAAATCTCTTGACACTGTAGCAACTGAACCATGATTACTTGATTGTCTAGACTATGGTGTAGTCACTATATTGACTGATCTATCCTGACTCCAAACCCTGACAGTACTGTACTAAGAATTGTACAAGTGGCAGGCCAAGGTGCCCCATATTTCTGATCTTTACTTGGTAAAAAGAAAATGAATTAGCATCAGTCAGGCTGTGTTATTGGTGTTGTATGCTTATCCTTTGGAAAGTATATTTATCTACATTATATTTAAAGATTCAATTTGTACCTTACAGAGAACACAGTGCGCTCGATTAGAAAGACTGATCACCTATGATTGCTGTATGGGGAAGATGTCACTTTGTTGTGGGACTTGCACAAAATGCATAAATATACTGTGTTGCGGAAATGTAGTGTGTTTGGTGTTAAACATAGTGGTATATATCTAACCCCTTTTGTGTAAAGGGTTATATGAAAGGGATGGAAGGAATGTTTAAATTGTAGAAGCAAACAACAGATTGAGCCCATCAGAACTGTTAATGCTGTGAGTGCTTTTCCCAACATTGTTGTGTGCACATTACAGGCAGACGCAGGAGATGGCGCAGGCTGTGGAAGGTGTGCACGTGTACAGCACTGAACAGTATATTAATCAGCTGGCAGCACACCACTTTGAGGACCAAAATCTGTTGCAGGGGCAGTGGAACAGTGAGGTGGACACACTAAAGGAGACCCAACGCAAGGAATACCGGGAGTGGCTCATGAAAATGCTGGAGGAACATCAGACTAATGTCACATTGCCCACCCCTATGTATGTAAACAGGATGTGTAATGATTTCAGGCTGAATTGCTGTATAAGCCCTAATATAAAGCAAGGTTACATTTTTAAAAAATAGCTGCTCAGAAAAGCAGGGGTTTTCTTATAAGTGACATCTTATGTTATTTACCAGTAGCATGTCAGTGATATGCCAATTACTGATAAATAATGACTATTAAGGTGTGCTATGGCTCTGTTCCTTCTCATGTGTAGGATCAGTTATACATACTGTTGTCAGTTCTTTATCTGCCTCTCTGAAACTTTATTGATGTTTTTATTGTAGTTTCTAAATTTTATGAGTTCTTATTTTCTATAAATATCCCAGTGTGATAGATGGAGTTGCCATTTATTTGGAGGCACCTTATATTTGGTCTTATGTTGTGCCTGTAAAAGCTGCATGACAGTACCTAATCACTGAATTGAAATTATACAGAACACTGTGTATTTTTTTGACTTGTTTTGAACATACATGACTAAGGTTTGAGAAGCACAAGAATCTGCTCACACATTGGTATGGAGTTTGTTAATAATTCAGTGAAGCTGTATGAGATTTGAGTTAGCCACAGCGGTGTTATTGAGGATTCAGGTCTTCTGGGATGTGATGATATGTTGCTGGTTTGGTATTTCCTGTCATGGACCCCTTGACCTTTGAAGATGAAGGTCTGTGTTGGGAAACTATAATGCAACGACACAGCATCACTTTTTAGAAGACCTCAGTCCTCAAGTATGTGAGCCTTCCTCCTGCTTGAACATATGATTTTGCATGTAGTAATGAAAATCTGTATTTGAATGTACAGCCATAACAGCACTTTAATAAAAGTTAAACTTTGTTCTCTTTGAGACAAACAGAGAACAGTGTTACATGGTGCATATGTTTACTGTGTTCTGTATTTACATCTTGGTATGTAACACTGACTTCATACTGTTTGCTACATGTTTCAAAAGTCAGCTTCTGGCCCCAGTTCAAATAACATGCATTTTTGTGTGTTTGAAGAAATTCACCTTTAACTGCGAACCCACAAAGAATAATCCACAGTGGCAGTCAGGAGGACAGTATGCCTGTGCATCGTCTGGAGGAAAGTTTCACTATTCATCTTGGCTCACAGATGAAACAGATGCACAACATTCGTATTCTGTCTGCTGATGTGTTGGATTTTTGTCGTGTCAGACCACAAGCTTCTTCAGGGTATGGCGACTCTTAGGGCATTTATAGCAGTGTGCAATTCTAGTTGTAGTCGATACAGTTTTGTTTCTTGAAAACATTATTTACTCAGATATAAGTTGCTTCAAATGTTCAACAGTTGCCTGTTGCAGAAGTTACATTTGCCAACAATGCCCCGTCTTAAAATCTACTTTCACCAGCAATCCCCCATATTAGAAGTTACACTCACCAACGACCCACCATCTCAAAAGTTAAATTCTCCAATGATGTCCCATTTAAAAAGTTACATTCACCAAAAATCCCCCATCTCAGAGGTTAACTTTACCAACGATGTCTCATTTCAAAAGTTACATTCACCAACAGTCCCCCACCTTCAAAGTTACACTCACCAACATTCTCCCTCCTCTCAGAAGTTAAATTCACCAATGATGTCCCATCTCAAAAGTTATTTTACCGAATTCCTCCATCTCATAAGCTACACTTACCAATAAGCTCCATCTCAGAGGTTAACTTCGCCAATGATGTCTCATCTCAAAAGTTACATTCACCTACAATCCCTCACCTTCAAAGTTACTCTCACCAACATTCCCCCTCCCCTCAGAAGTTACTCTCACCAAAAATCCTCTCCATCTCAGAAGTTACACTCACCAAAAATCCCCTCCATCTCAGAAGTTACACTCACCAACAATCCGTGATCTTAGGTGTTACACTCACCAACAATCCCCGTCTCAGAAGTTACTATCACCAATGATGCCTTACCCATTCACAGCAATAATTTGTTCCAGTTATGGTACTATGTCAGATTTTCTCACATTTGGTCCTACGTTAGCACAGTTTATTTTTAAAGTCAAAGATTCTCATTTTAAAATTTCTAATAAGCTGCAGTCTGGTGTATCTAAAAGCTGGTAGCAGACCAGACACTAGTGATGCCTTGTACAAGTTCATTGTACTTGGAGGAGAAAGGTAAGGGTCAAGTTGTCCCTCTACATGCCACAAAGACATAGAATAGAAATAGAGATATGCTGCCACTCATTCTTAAACTTGTCACTGTATGGAGGTTAGTTGTCAGCTTGAATTTCCTGCTCTACCTGCAGTGGAAAGAGCCCTGGGTACCCATTGAACAGGAGTCTGGATGGGTCCCGGATTTGGTTGGGATATTTTGGAGAACAGGAAAATCTCTTGACCCAGCTGGGATTCAAGTCCCAGATTGTGCAGCCCATATTGTTATCTCAGTTCTGACTACATAATCCTGGCTTCAATTGGTGCAGGAAGTGGCAGCGAATTTTATATCCACGTATGCTCCTTTGAGGTGAAGCTTTGAGAGGTACACATATGTTGCTGGTAAATGCTAATTGGGAGCACCCATTCTCAATTAATTGTTGTTATAAGTGACAGTTTCCTAGTGTGGCGTGGGAAGCATCATTCACTAACGCTCCGTTTTGCTCCGTGACGGCATGTGACATAATGTATTGCCTGCCCAGACTATGGATGTGAACATAACCTTGCTTTATGCTACTGATGATGCAAACATAACTCTGCTGTATTACTTTGCTGTATAGTTGTGAGATCACCCCTCAATTGTAAAACGCTAGATTAAGAGAGAGATGTTTTATGTATATGTCAAAATGGTAGAAGAGTGAAAGGAGTACAGAAGAATGTCAAAAATTGATTCCATCCTTCTGTCACTTCAGTTTACGCAAGTCTATTTGCAGTATGTCAGAAAACAGAATAAAATGTAAAGTTGTTTGTGGGAGGTAGGACATCAGTATATTCCAGAACTCCATAAAATGTAACATTACGAAAACAGATTACATACAAAGTTAAACAATAGTGTGTTAACATAATATTGGAGGATGACAGAGAATGTCTGGTACAAATCTTGGCTGGCATACCCACCTTCCTGGAGCAGTACTCAAACTAAAGGTTGACTGCTCTCTTCCATATCCTTTCTAGTTCATTGTGCAATAAGGATGTTACATAACCTGATGTACTAATGGAATCATTTTATAAACCAAAGACAGTAGATAAGTAGAAAAGATGAAGCTGAAGCAAGAATTAGAATAGAAGCAGCCATAATCAGTTCTAAGGTATATTTGCATGGAGGGACTAATCGTAACTGCAAAGTGTGTTGGTCATGATACCAGCCTCTGAAATATGGAATGGAACTGCTAACTGTGCAAATGAAACATTTGTTAGATTTTAAAACTGCAAAACTCTTTTTGTGTGGTCCAGTAAAGCAGTAAATTGAAGTTGCATCACATAAATTCTTGAGGGTGGTTTCAAGTAAGTTTTGTCAACTGTATTTCTTGGTACTTTGACCGTTGTCACAAACACACTGCACCACAACAGCGCCATGTTTCAGACACTGCCTGTTTCACTTTACCTTAAGACGGAAACGGATAGTGTCTGAAGTGTACTGTTGTTATGGTGTAGTGTGTTTGTGACTGTGGAAGAAGTACTGAAAATTACAGTTCACAATACCTAAATAAACTGAAGAATTCACAACCAGTGAGTGGATAATACTGCTTGTACATTTATTAAGAATTCTGTGGGTCACTGAACCTTATATAGAATCAAACACATTGTGTTCTATGTGTGAGTGATGTTGCATTTTTAATGTTCTGTACAGCAGCCTTGATCCGCAGCCGCAGCGGCTTCAAACTGCTCTGGCACTATACTCTAATGACCTGTATGGACTGGTGCTTCTTACAGACAGCCATGTTGGCAGCTACTCAGGCATCAGCAAAGGTAATGTTCAGTGAAAATTCTGCATAATGATTTACTTTATCTCTTTTCACACATGTGCGCGCTCGCATGCACCCAATTAATCATTGTAGAAATTAGTACAGTTATGAAATACATGTGTCATTGCAATCCAAAATTTTCATTTGGCACATGTTTTATGTAATATAGGGTTAACACAATTCTGATAAATTTGAAAGAACCTGGGCAGGGCATTCAGTATTTGTTGTCAGGTTACAGGGTGGATAACTTGCAACTGTTTGATTTCTTGCAGGAATGAGTGATTTTTCTCTTCTTTGGATCATCCAGACTAGATATAGAGCCTACCTATCCTCATGAATTAGTGGGTACTGGGGGTTCATTCTCTGGGACATGAAGCTGATCACTTACATCCATCTACTGCTGAGGTTAAGAATGTGTGGAGTTGTATCTCCACTCTTCCGTATACCTTCACAGTATTCACAGTATGGATGGGGAAAACTTAACCATTTTTATTTCACCTACCAGAAAATATTTTTGTGTCTGTATCTGCATTATTATCCCTGTATTGATAAATTTTTAAATCCAATAAGTGAACTTGAGAGCCAGTGGCATACACAGAATGTAAAGGACGAATTTATAAAGTATTTTTGGTGTTAGGAGGGTGGAGAAAAATCATATCGGAGATCTTCATGATTTGTGCCTCACCCATTGTTATTAGAGTGACCAAATCAAGGATGAGATGGGCAGGGCATGTGGTGTGTATGGGGCAAAGGGAAATGCATACAAAATTTTAGTGAGGAAACTTTAAGAAAAAAGACCACTTGCATAGTATTAAAGTGGATATTAAAGAAATGGAATGGAAACATATTGACTGAAATTGTGTGGTTGATAACAGGGACAAGTTTTGCACACTGGGGAACATGGTTATGAAGCTTTTGGTTTCACAGAGTGTGGGGGGGACTTCTTGACTGGCTAATCTTCCAAAGCAGGACTGTACCACAAAGTTAGTTGGGTTATTCCACCCTTCCTTTTCTTCTACCTCCTTTGGCTGGTTTAGAACTTTCAGAATGTGATAAACACAAGGCCCCTGCCAGCCATCGTCCTATCAGTGTTGGTACTGGAGTCCATCTTATATACCTCTTGGCCATCAGAAATGAATTGTGCCACTAAACATGCTGATAGTGACCAGGCAAGTCAATGAGACTGGAACTTGAGGCTGCAACAAAACATTGTTCCTTCATTAATTTACTCAATAGTGTCACAAAGATCGGACATCATTTGTTAATTCAGCATTGCTGAAGTTTTCTGTCTTTGTCTTCATTTTCAGAACTCATTGAAGTGTGTCAGCATTCAACAGAATTTCACTTCCCTTCTATCGATGATCAGCTGGAGAAAATACGCAGCGAGGTGAAGGAGGCTGTGGGTTGGCGACAGTCCCACTGGGGTTGCAACAGTAGTGGTGAACATTTGGTGAATCTCACTTCATCAGAGCAACAGGTGCATATTTTCAGCAGTATCAGGCATGAATGTGTTCAGATTCAACTTTTTGACCATTGTTAATAGATTTTAGAATTTGTGACTGCTTTGTTTATGTTCATAATAATTGACAATGGCGAGAAAAACATATGTAAACATTAATCAATAAGACATTTGGAAGAAGAGAAGGATTTCTTGCCTTAGCTGGGGTTTGAATCCCAGGTTGTCCAGCTCATAGCCTGGTCACTAGACTGACTACACTCTGCCCACGAAGTTTGTACTGTTGGATTTTCCTGCAAGAGTGCACTGTTGTGGGGGAGGTGGGTGCTTCTCTGTTAAATCATGCTGACCCGAGAGATAAGTTGACATCATAGAAATGCAAAAAATTATGTGTGTGTGTGTGTGTGTGTGTAAAAGTTAAGTTCACCCTAGGACAGGCCATGAAGGCCCACAGGGGGGGTAGAGGTATAGCTCTGATCTTTCTGTAACCTCGGCACTAGATGGGGTGGGTGGTGAACGCCATGTCCCGGCTGCTTTACCCCTGGGAAAGACCCAGTACCCATTGTACAGGAGGCAGGGTGGGCCCCAGGACCAGTCTGGATGGGTGTGGAAAATCACACCAACACCGGTATTTGATCCCCGGACTGCCAGCCCATAGCAATTCACTGTACTGGCTGAGCTATCCCGGCCCATCTATATGTATATACCAGTATATATATAGTTATATCTACTGTGTGTTTTTCATAAGCTATCGGTGGAGTCACACACTCTTTAGACAGTCTATTACTACATAAAATTTCAGTCTAACACTAACACTAACACTGCTGCCATCTCCAAAGTTTTTGCAGCTCTTGTGTTAATGTTATTGATAATGGAAAGTTATGAGGTATGATTGTACCTACTAGCGTGACATTTTTGGCAAGTATCACAACTCTGTACATCAGTTCAGAATTAGGGCCACACACACACATATACATAAATACATCAAGTGGCCTGTGTAGCGATAAACAGGAGTCACTGGCATACTTAAGATTTGTCCTCTGTGTTTATACAGTCCAGGCGGTCTGGCTCTACAAAGAACCTGCAGACAGGAGATGTATATATTACAAGACATTCCAACTTGGCTGAGGTTCATGTTATATTCCATTTGGTGGTGGATGACTCATTGAGATCAAGTAAGCTGTGTCTTTCCCCACAAAACAGATCTAATCCTAGTCCATATCAGTGTAGCGTTCATCTGTGATTGTAGAGAAACAGATCTTATAGATTTGTAAACATTTTATGTAAGAATATTCTGCTTTTATGTTGCACGTTATGATCCTAGCTACAACACAAAGATTTAATTAAGCTTATGATTTGGATCTTATGGTCTGTATGATCACACTGTGCAAAGAGATATAGGCTTAATTGCAGACTTTTCAGAGATCGTAGTCTCTTCATCTTCAAGGTTATAAACATGGTAAGAATCTTCAAAACATCAGCACTATATTTTGGAATTGTGGAGCTTCCAGACTTTATCCATCGTGTAGTTGTGGAATACCAACTTTTCAGCTGTTGTGAAATTTATGACATTGATCACAAGTATGTGATCAGCATGAACAAAACTGCAGATCACCAGTTCAAAGCCATGCAGTAACTCATTTCTGTTTTCAGATGAAATCAACTCCAGACACCCTGTGATCTTGGGACTACGGAACATTCTGAAGATGGCATGTTCTAATGACATCACAACACTGACTTTACCAGTTCTGTTAATGCATGAGATGATGGAGGTAAATCATAATACTTGTGTGACTGACTGCAGCAGCTGTATCTGATGCAGTATTGAACTTTTCTACATAATTCATGTCCATAACAGTCACACAGTTTGCAGCGGAAATGAATATCTTATTGTCTTATGACAAAAAATTTTTTTTAACCAACAGTGTAACAGTTGGCATCTTTCTTATGTATATGTGTAGAGTGAAGTGTGAATGTTGGATATGTGATATTCTTCAGTCTCTTCAAGCAGATGTCAGTATTGTGTTAATGCTTTCCAGGCAGGACATCCCAATAGCGCCTGTTTTTAGGTTCACTACTAACATTTGAAGCATCTGGAAGTATGCATGAAGTTTTCAAGCACTTCTTGCCACTTCTTGGATGACTGGTGAAAGTTTTGATGTCACTACAGTTGAATATACATAGCACTGCCATTTCATGTCACTAAGAGACCTGCGACAAAAACACTCAAAAACGAGTTGTTGTGTAGTGTAGGCTCAGTGGCAAAAACAGAGAACCCAATATAACCTAGAAAGGCAGAATTGTGATTATGCAAAACCAAAGTGTAAATAATACCTAAAAACTTAAATTATATATGTATAGTAAAATTTAGAAACTTTTTGTTGTGAAACCGTGTAAAATATTTCTCCCTATTGTAAAATAATAGGATGAAATCCACTGTTCTAAGATTTAAGAATGTGGGGAGGAAAGGATTAAATTATTTCCCATTCTTTCTTCACATTCACCCTGCCATGTGATGCTGTATGACTTATGTAGTTGACAAAGTGTCGTAAAAGAAGCAAAGAAACAAAGGCCATTTCATCATGCAGGGGCTTATATCCCAGCTTCTGATTAGCCTTTGTCTTCAGCTTGGCCTTCACTTGGCTAGACTCAGTAGTTAATATAAACAAAATACGGAACAAGCCATACGACTTTTGATTCCAGGAGATGACTGTTGCCTGGTGTACCAAACGGGCTGAGTTGGTGTTCAAATGTGTTAAAGGGTTCATGATTGAGATGGCATCCTGGGGTGGCTCTGAGCTGAAGAACTTACAGTTCCTGGTTCCGAAAGTGAGTTTATAAGGAATCCTAAGCAAAGATTCTGAGTTTGATAGATCCATGTTATGAAGCTAAAATGCTTTAAGATGGAGACAAACAAACTTGGTTTAACAGAACACCAAGGTAGTTGTAAGATGTCTCATGGCTTCAGGTTTTCAGAATGTATTTTTGCCTGTGTAGTGCGTGCCCATTTTGTCTTTGCCTTGATCAACAAGCGCAAATTACAAAGGTTCTCATTATATAGTTTTGTAAATCCTCTTCTTTTGTAGGTACAAGTGTTCCCCTCAGCACCTTGTTTTCAAACATTGTCCATCTGTATTCTTCCCTTAATGTGAAATACCAGCTGTTACAGAAAGTTCATCAACCTCCATCCATCATTTAGTCTCTAATGCTTCTGTTTTCAGGGTATTTCTGAGGAGGTGTTTGGAACTTTAGCCACCATGTTGCCAAGTATATTCCGTGTATCTAATCCCCTTGTCTTCAAGGCATCATCGTCAACGCCACATACGCCTAAAAGTGGATAAGAAATGGGGCGTGGACATGAAGAATTGCAGTCTTCACTCCGTTTATGTCTTTGCTCTATTTGTATTGTACAAAGAATATTAAAACTGTGTTTCATAAATTATAAATTGGAGACATTTAATTTCGCTTGCAGCCAGTCGTTGCATCTAACAACCCCCCTTGAGTGTTCTTTTGACCGTTTCTCGACCAGTAATACGTGGATGACAGTGCATACTTATTACCGCAATTGCCATTCTTCAAGTGGCTATCTTTGTGTTATTCGTTTTTGTTTAGAAATTAAATGGTTTGTTACTGTCACCCCCTCCCACGCCTTTTTCAGCACTTACAGGCTCACACGATGAGTGGTGAGTAAGATGACACAAGTTTGGGGTCAGTTGTTGCAAAGGTCGAATTGTTCCTGTGCTCAGCAGGAAGGGGATAGTATAAGCAGAGCTACATTCATACTTAATCAAGGCCATAGTTAGAGGTGAGGGGTCAGTTTCACGCCATGGCTGCTTTAGCCCAGGTACATACTGGATGTGAGATTGTGTTTTAACGATAGGTTTGTGTTTGCTATTTATTAGTAACTTCTCATGAACTGTACCTAAAAGAGGAGTATACGATATTTTAGCGCATTTCATAATTAGACTGGTAATGAGGTAAGGTGCATGTTCAATCTCCAAAACTGCTTGACAGATTTGGGTGAAACATCGAGTAGCGCTAAGTGAACGTTTACAGCTTGACATGAAGTGCAAGTAAATTTTTTATTCCAATCATGTCAAAAATGGCTCCTGCGAAAATGCATAGAAACTTAGTTGATATGGCGGATACTTTAAAAACAAGCGAAAAATATGAAAGTTTAACCTGTCCAAGCCATGAAGGCGTATAGGGAGAGAAGATGTACAGCTCCACTTATTCTTTAACCTCATCTAGATGAAGGTGAGTGGTCAGCTTCACTCCCCGGCCGCTCCACCCGCGGGAAAGAATCTCGGTACCCACTGTGTAGGAGGCTGGGTGGGCCCCCAGAGTCGGTCTTGATGTTTTAGGGAACAGAAACACTTTTTTCCCTGCCGGAATTCGAATCCCGGACCGTCCAATCAGTATCGTAGTAGCTATACTGACTGAGGTACTATGGAAAAATATAAAACAAGGAAAAGTATTGCAGGTTCTGTGCCACGTAATGTCTGTAGTGCAATTAGTGCCGTTAGGACAAAGTTGCATTTGCAATTAATAAGCCTATTTGGATTGCAAATGGCGACCAACGTGTTTGATTGAAATGCACGCCGTATCAGTACGCACTGGTACTCGTTTTGATTCCCTGCACAGGGCAACAACCTGCTCCTCATGAGCACACGATCCTTTTTTCACACGATTACGGCACCGGTCGCTTTCTATGTAATTCAGAACAATTCTGACATCAAATGTAGCCCCAGATACACAAACACGACTTCCAGTCGCTATCAGAAGCAACGCCTGCAGCCCAGCGATTAGACTAATAGCGCAACATATTTGTCGGATAAGTTGCCGCCCCTGCACGGCGAATCCGAAGCCAGTTGCAAGGCTTTAACGTTTTGACAGTGATGTGGTCAAGGGCTGCGTTGATCTGGGATGTCACAACGTGATCTGTCGCCAGTGTTCCGAAGAAACATAGTGCCTTCCTCTTCAGGGATGTAACGGGTCCGAAAAGAAGATAAATCATTCAAGATTACTGCCTCCTGGGTGTGATACCGTGTACTCTGTTAGGTACTGGTGTGTGGATTAGTGTTGACTGTAGCAGGACCTCGAGACAGATATTAGCGTGTTGGATATACGAAGATGAGAAAGCAAATAGGAGTAAATCTGCTTATTGCTTTCTGGTCCATGACACTGTGAAGTGGGTAGATAGACGGAAATTGTCCGAAGAAATCCGGCTGTCTCCATATTTAGGATAGTAAAAATATGAACCTGGCAAACGCAATATCTACCTGCCCACCAAACTACACGTCGTCACATTTTATCAGAAAGCAACCTTCATGGTCACCCACTTGAGAAGCTCAGATATCCATATGTGTGTGTAATAATATATCCAGACTGGGGTACTCGGATCTCCAGTTGTAGGTGTTCAAATCTTCAATATGGCTAATCAGATCGCAAGTATTAAGATCTCTTCATTTGGCTAATCCGATCTCCAGATGTGGTTATACAGATCACATCTGACTAATCAGATTGAGGGTATTCATATCTCCACATCTCGATACTCAGATCTCAAGATGTGGATACTCAAGATGTCCAGGTCTTAGTACTCAAGATCTCCAGATATGGGTATTCAGATTACCACATCTAGCTACTCAGATCAGGGGTACTCGGATCTCCACATCTGGGTACTCGAGATATCCAGGTATTGGTACTCAAGATCGCCAGATGTGTATATTCAGATTTCCAGATGTGGTTGCTCAGATCTCCATATCATCTTGGACCGCTTGTACATTGCAGATGGGACCGATGGGTTGTCCCCAAACCTTGGTACGATACTACGATTGTACACAGTGTAAAATCCCAAAAGAGGGCAGAACTCAAACCTTTGCCTGTGTTTTAGTACCTCGTCATATAGCACAGATGGATTCAAACCATAAAAACTGCCCTACACAGTTTCTTTGCACAAGTAGTCATTTCTTTGCAAAACAGAATAAAGTAGAAGTGCTAATACCAAGATAACTGTCCGAATAAGAAATTGCACAGTGTGAGTTTTATGTCACGGAATCTGCTCCGAAGGCCTTCTGTTATAAGTGGCTTTCGCAAAATTGCGAAAAGAGACTACTGGCTTTGTCACGTCTGTCCGTCTATCTGTGGGCAATGGGACAACTAGGTTCCCACTGAAAGGATTTCCATGAAATTTGATACTCGAAAATCTGTCAAGAAAATTTGAGTTTGTTTAAGTTCTGAAAAGAATAACCGGTATTTTACATGAAGACCTATGTAAATTTACAATAATATGTCCCTGAATTATTATGCGAATGAGAAATATTTCAGACAAACCTTGTAGAGAAAATCAGAACAGACGTTTTACGGGTCTTTTTTTTTAAAAAAAATCTCGTCTTTTAACCCTTAACCCGCTAACGTGGAGAATATGGTGAGCTCCTAATAATGCAAGCAGAAGGCAGATGGGATTTAACTCGGCGTTTAAAGGGTTAAGATAATGTGGAAAATTGTGGTAGAACTCGAGAGGACACAGACGACAACATAATACTGCGCAGAAAAGATGCGACTTGCATGCCAGATAAAGAAGACAAGAATACAAACAATAAAAAACACACAAACGCACTTTTAAATTTTATTAGCGCGTGTTTCCAGCACAACGAAATATTTTTATCTCGACAAAAATGCACATGAAACCGTTGTTACATGGAAACAATGAACAATCATATTTTTGACAGCTACGTGAAAGCTAACATGGACAACAAGGGACATATTGTTGCGTCTTCGTGGCAACAATGTTTACACAAAAGCGCCACAATTTAAAGTTGTGTGTACCTTGCCTATCTTTTGCTGTAATTATATCTGACAATAAACGTTGTCCAATACACAGCGGGGCGAAGAATAATACAGTATACTGGGCTTTCATAAGGTAATTAACGGGTTTTTGTGTTTTTTACGCCGTAAATTGTAATATAATTTTGCAATATAAACCAACAAAATGCACATTTTCTAAATTAATATGTAAAACACACTGTACCGTATCTGTATATACAACCGTCTTACTGAAGATGAACCCTCGGGTTCGAAATATGTAGAAGACACCAAAACATTAAAAATTAAAATATTAACTTAGAAAAGGTGCGTTTTTGTTGTTTTATGTTGTAAAATAATTAAACGATTTCTCTTTCATCGTTTTAATGAAAAGTGAACATTTTATGCGACGTGTGAGGACGAGAAGGAAATGCTCCATTTATTCCAGCTGCTGGCACTGGCTGAAGGTTGGTAGCTATTTGTCTATTATTTGCTCCCTGCGATAGACTGTCCGGCAGTAATTCAATAGGCCGACCGCCCCGAGCCGGTCTAGACGCAGCTTCGAGCGGAAGAGTCGTGACCTCTCTGAGAATCGATGCTCCGTCCGTTTAACCCCCACAGAACAGAGATATAACCGTCGTAATACGGGGAAACACACAGCAGTGTGTTTCCAGTAACGTGGCCTTCGTGGAAAGCAACAGCCATGACCCACTGGACCGCCTCAAGCCGCGAGTGATGACAAGCCAGGAGAATTTCCACGTGTGTGGCGCGCCCTTTGCGAGTCGCGTCCTGACCCACTGGTATTTATTCTGACCCCACAACTGTGTAGTCGGTATAGCAACTCGCTACAGGCTGGACGGTCCGGGGTTGTGTCCTGGTGGGGGTGAGGTTTTCCGCGCAGGTTCAGACTGGCCTGCGGCCCACCAAGCCTCCTGTACAGTGTGTACAGGGTCTTTTTCCTGGGTTAAAGCGACCAGAGCCTGGTACTGACCACCTATCCCATCTAGCACCGTAATTAAAGAAAGGTAGAGCTACGCCTCTACTCCATGGCCTGTTCTGGGGTAAAATTTACCTCGACCTTTACCACAACTGTGTTACAATCCTACAGCGCAGCGTCGCCATGGTCCAGTGGCAAGACCAAACGTCCACATGCAGTGGTTAGCGCTTTCGTTTACGCCCTGAATGTCCCTGTTTCCAACTTCGGCCCAGAGATCGACCGTCCTCACTACGGTCTAACGTGGCTTTCCTCGTGTTCTCCCTGCCAACTCTGTGACAGTGCCTTGAACCAATCAACGTCCACGTATCGGGGAGTGGGACCGCAGATTTACACATTTTTATGCACCTTTAGTGGTCAGCTTACAGTTCCAGTCAAATTACCCGAGACAAACAGCCCCGAATGACTTCTGAACAGGAGTCTGGTTGTGCTCCATAGCCGGTCTGGACACTACGGAAAAGACACAAATGTCTGTCCCTGCTGGGAGTCGAGTCCCTGCTTCTGTTCTGACCACTGTACTGACTGAGCTGCTCTACGGTCTTAGTTTTATGATTAAAGTTCACCTTAAAACTTTAAAGACCTCGGGTTTTATATCGTGTTATTTATACTTAAAACATCTGTTAGGTATATTTGTTATTTGAAATTAAATTGTCCCTATTGACTGCGCTTCTTGGGATATTACGGGGTGCTGATAAGTCATTAGCCCGACCAGAAAGGAAATAAGCTTATGTTTCTGTCAGAACGGCGTGAATTTCCTTCGGCGCCTTGCCTTGCAGCAGTGGCGTACCCAGGAATTTTGTTCGTGAGGGGGATTCAACAAATTCAGTTGAGGACAGAGGACAGAGAGAACGGAGATCTGGGGGCGGTAGTAGCCACCTAGTCAGGGGTTCTGGAGGCAACTGTAATTTGGTACAAGAAATTTCATTTCATATAGTAAAATTTTCTTAATTTTTGGTACTTTAAGACCATTTATGATGACAAACAATTTATTTGTCATTGCTGATGTAGACAATTGCGAACTGGCGGTAGTTTTAGAATTTTAATGCCTTTTTTCCGAACATCTTGGGGAGTTGGCGTCCTAAATTCAGCAATTTTTAACAGTTTTCACAATCGGGTTGAGTTTGACACGATTTTGGA
>Ga0123352_10004869_pt1 | contig 19970 bp, 17 predicted proteins | sample TergutLab28metaG_FD_89700 | JGI IMG/M metagenome (GOLD analysis project Ga0123352, IMG submission 89700) | Labiotermes labralis P1 segment gut microbial communities from Petit-Saut dam, French Guiana - Lab288 P1 | ecosystem: Host-associated > Arthropoda: Insects > Digestive system > Gut ...
GGGGGGGGGGGTTCAACAAATTCATTTGAGGACAGAGGACAGAGAGAACGGGGATCTGGGGGCGGTAGCCCCCTAGTCACGGGTTCTGGAGCAAGCTGTAATTTGGTACAAGAAATTTCATTTCATATAGTAAAATTTCCTTAATTTTTGGTACTTTATAAGACTATTTATGATGACAACCAATTTATTTTTCAATGCTAATGTAAAACAATTGCGAACCGGCGGTAGTTTTAGAATGTTACTGCCTTTTTTCCGAACATCTTGAGGTGCTAGCGTCCTAAATTCAGCAATTTTTAACAGTTTTCACAGTCGGGTTGAGTTTGGCACGATTTTGGAGGGCCTTCGGAATTTCGGGGGGAGGAGGGTTTTGAACACCACCCCCCCTGGTACGCCACTGATTTCATTTATCCGGTTCCGTTAGTAATTTGTGTCCTCTTTAAGCCCGTAGCATGGTCCTGATATGCAGTAATGTTTCCAGAAATTTCTAACGGTGATAAACTGTTCAGAAATTGACAGCATGACCGATCACGAATCCGTGTTATGTCGCCACTAATTTAGTTTACATTAATCGCATTATCGAGATATACCACTGTTATTAACAGCACACAAAAATTCTTCCAACGTCCTCCTGTCAAGTTAATTCCATTTGAACAAAATATGATTGAGAAATATTAAGTGTGGATCTGGATGTAAGAGATCAGCTAATGGTCACACATTCTGCATTTGTCAAATACGTGAGGAAAAGTGGGAATGCAACGGGGCAGTCCAACGGCTATTTATAGAGTTCAAGGCAACGCACGACTCTGTTAAGAAAAACGTTCTGTATAATATTCTAACAGAGATTGGTACCCCAACAATTTTACTTAGGTATTAAAAATAAATTTTAACCACATCTGCAGGAAAGTCCGGATACGCAAACAACTGTCTGATACATTTCCCATTAACAATGGTCTGAAACACAGTGGAGGTTTGTCACCGCTGCTTTTAACTATGAATTAGAATACGCCATTAGAAGGATTCATGCAAACCAACAAGGCTTGAAATTAAATCGTACATATCAGCTTCTCGTACATGTCGATGATGTTAACTGAATGGGTGAAAGCATGCATACTACAAGAAGACAGCAGTTTTATTGGGCGCTAGTCCAGGGACAGGTCTACAAGCAAATCCTGAGAAAACAAAGTATAAATTCATGCCACATTAACAAAATGCAGGACAAAATCACAACATAAAAACAGGTGATAAATCCTTTGAGGTACGGCGAAGTTCAAATATTTGGGAACCCTAGCTAATCAAACTGCATTCATAAAGAAATTAAGAGTAGATTGAACCACGGAAATGACTGTTACCATTCGATCCAGAATCGTCTGTCTTCCCGTTTCATTTTAAAAAAAAATCTTACGTTCAAAATATACACAACTATAATTATGACTGTTGTTTCGTATGGGTGTGAAACTTGGTCTCTCACATTGAGGGAGGAATATTGGCTGTGGTTGTTCAAGAACAGGTTGCGGCCTAAATGGGACGACGTAAACAGGGGACTGCAGGAAAATGCAAAATGCAGAGCTTCTTGGTTTGTTTTACGCACCAAATATTATTCGGATGGTCAAAACAAGAAGAATGAAATGGGCAGAGCACGAGGCATACATGGAAGAGAGAAGAAGCGTAAATCCGGTTCCACTTTGGAAATCTGACGGACAGAAACCACTGCGAACCCCTAGACCGTAGAGTGGAGGATAATACTAAATCGGACCTTAAGGAAATCGGGTGTGAGGGCGTGGGCTGGATCGATGTGGCTCAGGATATGGAAGAGTGACACGTTTTAGTGAAGAAGGCAATGAATCATCGGGATTCATAAAACGTAGGGAAATTTTAGACTAACCGAAGCAGCTTTCCAAGAAGGAATCCGCTCCATGGCGTTAGCTGGTTGGTTGGTTGGTTTGTTAGTTGATTTGTTGGTTGGTCGGTCGGTCAGTAAGTCAGTCAGTCAGTCAGTCAGTCAGTCAGCCAGTCAGCCAGTCAGTTCGTTAGCTAGTTAGTTAAGTTAATCACAGAATGAAAAAAATACAAATACTCTGAACAGAATCTGTTGTGTTCATAACACTTAGCCATAAAACTGTCACATGACGAGTTACAATATGGAGCGGACAGATGTCACTATATTTGCTAGGCTAAGGACTGGTCGAACTTCTCGGTTTAATTCAAAGCATGGGAGATTTTTCTCTTCGTCGCCATATCGAAGCAGCCCCAGGGGCCCACCGGTCTTCCCGTCCAAGGGGCAACGAGTGGAGTATGCCTAACCACACAGCTCTACATAGATCTAGTGTTGAAGGTTCAAAAAGACTGGAATTTCGCTTCCACCACCCGCCTATATGCAACTGTTGTCACTGAAATGTTACGCTGAAAGTACCTTGAACTTTACACTGATCCATAAAACACTCTGGCCCGGTCAAACGTTTTCCTTAAAAAGTACACTGGCGTAACATACATTTCTTTAAACATACAGCGCCGCACATAACTACACTATACTGCTCGACTCTACTCTTGTTCACAATGCACTGACGCTGTGAATAACAGAATTAACAGTACTAACGCTGCAAAGATTTGAGGCTCTCACAGCGGTGTTCCTGGGACGTTGCGCCTAGATGACTGGCAAACAGTTCCCGACGTTTAGAAGGAGCTCAACGGCTTCATTACAAACTCGACGGCCGCACAAAATGTGGTAAGACACTAAGTTCTTGGAATGCTTGACCCTGAACATGAATCATTATGCTCCTTTTAGGCACCGGTAACTACCACTGGACACGGCGTTACATCCCGGAAGACTTCAATCTTCAACAACAACGATGCTTCAACTGCAAAAGTTTTTGAAGCAAACCTTTGTACAAAAGAAGATGATGATCTTGAATGACCAGATGGAATTCGTAACAATTAGCTGTAGCTATTTCAAGATCCAAGAGCAATAAGTCGTTTTCACAATACTCAGAAGAACCACAAAACATTAGTCAGGATATCTGCAACGTGACCACGATTCGAACAGGACATCACACTAAACAGCACTGTAGAGCACGAGGCACTGCAACAGCCTGCTATGATGAATTGCCATGATAGTGTGGCTTCAAGCTACGTGTACACGTACGAGGGCAGGGGTCAAACACGAGGCACGGTCCGCCAGCGATCACTTTATAGGGCCCTCTCACTCATCTGGTTGCAATTAAAGACAGCTGTCCGGCTAAGTGTTGAAGAATTTTTGCATTTAAAATGTTCTTATCACTGGCCGGAAGGCTCAAAATGGTTTGCTATCCATGGACGGTAACGTAAACACACGTCAGGAGAGAGAGAGAGAAAGAAGCAATGAAATAACACTAATTCAATAATTAAAGCTTTTGATTTTGTTATTCAAAATATGGATTACTTTTCATGGTGTGTTTCATTTTAATAGAAATACCTACTTTACATCATAAATTGATGCCCGGCCGCTTGGCCGGTTTATGATTTGAATGTCAAGACACCTGCTTTAGGGCAAATCTTCAAATTTCGGGGCATGCCCTATTTCATGATACGACAGTAGAGTTCTTTAGAAAATAAGACAGGCCCTATGTATTCCTAGTTATGAAACGCGCTACACGTAATTAATTTCATGGCAGGTTCAAGTCGTGCAACGAAATTCCTTACACAATACTGACGCCTGTAACTGTCAGGTCGCAAAGCACTGGAAGAGAAGTGCCATCTTGCTCGGAACCTAAAAATTTAGAAAACATACACACTGCATATCAATTCTGTCACTGACTCTACCGATTCACTCCTTCAATAAACACTGTTTTAGCTACCGTATGAACGGCGATGTAAGTCGAAAGGTTTTACAGTTTTGTTGAACTATCTCTAAAACGGCATGACTTGAACAGCACAAGCGTATTCAACCCAAAGTGTCTGCCTCGTTTTCTTCTACAAATTCTACTCTAAACATTTAGTCAGTAACGCTTGACACGAGTGCAGAAAGAAACTTAAATCTTCTCGCGCAGTGTCCGATTTTAATTAAAACTGTAAGACGGCAACAAAATTAAGCAAAATAGGCCTTCAACTTTCAGCAGGTCTCAAGTTGCTGAGGACAGGCACAACAAGGACGTGAATAGGCGCCCCCCCCCCCCAAAAACAGATAATTTGCATGAAATTAGCAATGTCGTTTGACGGTGTGCACTGGCCAGACGCAGGTTGCTGGGCTGCAACCACACCCATACGGAAAGGCAGCCATTCTAGAGCGGCGACGCATATTACGGTTCCTCAGTTACTTTTGTACCGAAATGTCATGCACATGCACCGGAACAGTAACGGGTTAATACCGTGTCCGCAGCTCAGGTGTCGCGACGAAGAGGTGATGTCACCAGTAAAACTGGAGTCATATTTTCTAAAACTCTACATATAGTCGAAAGTCCTCCCCCCCCCCCTTCCCCATCGCTCCTGGCTGCGAGAACAATTAACATGCCGTGGTCTATCGCTCATCGTCCGTCCTGCAACAATGAACCTTTGGCGCGTGGAAGGCGGGTCAAGGAATCAAAACCCGGTTGACACAAGCACACATTTCTTGTTTCCCTCCAGCTTGTCTGCTTCTCAACATAGAACGTCCCCCTACCAAAGCCGTTTTTCATCCTCTCACTCTTACATAGTCTAAAATAACTACCTGCATTGCAACAACCAGTATCTATTTCGTTACACCATTACTGACATTTTCCTAATCGCTCCAAACTGACCAATTGACTACGAATATCGCCGTCTTGTCACGAAACGCCGTACAGTCTGGCAGACGCGTACCGACGTTTCTGAGCATCCTGTTTCTTACATGATCAGGGTAAATAAACTTCATACGTCACGAATTTGTTACCGCACTAAGAAGTAAAATATAGGTAAGAATTCTTGGAATATGTTTCTGATTCTTCTTTGCACCAAGTACGGCCCCTTGGCAAAGAGTGACGTGGATGACGTCACAAAAGTAACCTCATTCTCCCCCTCTCTCCTCTGAAATTAAAGTCTTTTTATCTGCAGGCTGAAAAGGCGTTACCCCAGTTCACCGATATTGATTCAGGAATGTACTCGTATGTTATACGGGACCGCCGATACTGCAGATTCGCAGAACAATGAAAAACACTGCATGAAATACGTATGTTTACGAGACAACAGGATAAATATGCATCAATAATGACCACGCATTTACAATGATTAAATTAACAAACCAGAATTTACGTGACTCACTCTTACCTAACCGTACTGTACTCCCGGCGGTCGCTTGGAATCACGTAAAAGGTTCAGGATACAGGGCCGGCGGTTAAGCAGCAAATCACGTAATGTCCGAAAGAGAAGGCGGAAATCTGAGTGCTCAGACCACTAATTCGCTTCCATATTTACACAGATTGTACCAATTTCCATGACATCATTCTCTACACAACAGGAAGCTTCATCAGCACCGACGTGGTAACAACTGCTTCATTGTACCTACATCACAGTGGGCACTGTCATGAGATATTCAACAATGGGCCAGACGACGTTCCGGGCGTTGGCTCTGCTCCAGAATTTAGGGTACTAGCTGTCATGATACTGAATATATCTGTTATTAGCCCAGTGTAACTTCCTTAAAAGAAAAAAGCAGGCTTTTGAGACCGCTTTACTATGTGTACCTCCATTTCAGTTTTCGAAACAGGTGACTGACTTTCACCAAACTTGCTATGACGACATGCCAACTGGAGAACACTCTAATTCCACACTTTAGCACTTCCTATAATGAGGAACAACAACAAACACAACAACAAAGTAGACGGGCGAATTTGTGAGATGGGAGCGACAATATTGCCACCTATGTAACTTACGATACAGAAATTGTGCATAGCAACAGCCTGCAAAATGGGTAGGATGTCAAAAGATAACTTGGATCCGTGTGATTTTTTTATTTAGCGTTACAATTTGGCAGCGGTTAACTAACGAACTACTGGAGCTAGGCACATAAAGTCGATACGCAGATATAACAAATGTTGGAAGAAAGACAATTTGAAACACGGCAGCGACGCCAAAACGTGAGGTTATACGGGCCAAGTTTAATGAAATCCTTTTGCATAGTATCTGTATTTAGGCTGCGCTAAAGTGGAATGAAAAGTATGTATGTATGTATGTATGTATGTATGTATGTATGTATGTATGTGTATGCATGTATGTATGTATGTATGTATGTGTATGTATGTATGTATGTATGTATGTATGTATGTGTATGTATGTATGTATGTATGTATGTATGTATGTGTGTGTGTGTATGTATGTATGCATGCTTGCATGTATGTATGTGTGTGTGTGTGTGTGTGTATGTATGTATGTATATAACATACACCAATACATACAGACACAGAGACGGGCAAAGTGAGACGTAGAGAGTAACGACAATTATGCCATGGCCGATTCCTTGCTGGCAAGTCCATTTCATTATTCGCCAATCACATAACACTGCACGCAACACCACGTGAGCTGCTGAATCGTTAAGTAATAAATAAATAAATAAAAAATAACAAATGGGAAAACCAATTAAAAGGGGGTTTTTGAGTCAAAACACAACTATCTTATGTTGTTACCTTTATTTAAGCTTACGACATGTTTCGGCCTTTGCACTGGGCCATCTTCAGGTCACAAAATATATAAATGAGGAGACTCTACAGTGTGAATCATAAATAAAATAATGTGAATCATAAAATAGGATATATACGTATGCATCTAAAATTCAACAAGATATCGATGTCGTTCAATTTCCCAATAATATACATTAATAGTCTGTATATCTTGTGACCTGAAGATGGCCCAGTGCAAAGGCCGAAACATATCGTCAACTTAAATAAAGATAAGAAAATAAGATAGTCGTGTTTTGAGTTAAAAGAACCCCTTTTAATTGTAAATAAAACACAGCGGGGATGATGCATCTAAAGATTGGGAAAATCAATTTATTTATTGACACAGCGAACGCAACTTTTAGAACACTATGCATTCAATCGTTTGCTACATGTTTCGGCCGTTTTGGCCACCATCGGGCAGACTTTACAACATGCACGAAAAAAATACCACGGCGGTGGCCTCCCATGCAAATTCAAAAAATGGAAAAACGTTACCCAAACCAGCACCGTACGAATGCTCTCAATCAGTGACTTCAAGTCGCAATACTGCCCTAAATTTGGAAAAGGTCGAATAAGAAGTTTCTGAACAATAAATCAGATTCCTTAGATCACGTCACTGACGAGACATAAGGTGCTTCATAATTAAGTACATATTTTCAAAAATTGGTTGCGACTGAAGGAAAAATAATAGCACACTGAATTTAAAAAAAAAAATCGGTTAACTCTTCGAAGTTGTGGGTTTGCTTACAGAAATTCAATATGACTTCGTGCAGGACACATGCCAATGGACTTCCAGATCTGACAAGTTCGCCATTCTGGCACTTATCCTTGCGAAATGCACTTCACTTGGCACAAAATCTTGACACAGTCAAAAAAACTCTTTAAATATATATACTTAATTTTGATACTACGCACTCTACACTCCCAAGTAGCCACAGCGGCGTGTATTTCTATTTCAGCAGACCACAAGCCACCGCTCTCGCCCCCACTTGTTTAACCAGCATTCAAACCTTAACCCTTCTCACCAGGCACATACTCGTACATCTCCCTCCTGAATAAAGCAAGTACAAAACACATTACGTAGGGTAAAGAAAAAAAAAAGAAATTTAACTTCTAGCTTCACAAGTCCCTTTCGGTGCTAGTGGACACAGAAGTAAGTCGCATGGGTGTGGGAATAGAGCCTTCGAGGCTCTCATCTTTCTGTCTGATGTTGTATTCCCCTCCATTGCCTTCTGGCCTTCACAAGCCGGCAAAGACGCTTGCCGCGAGCGGAAATTATCGTGTGGCCATCGCAGGCAATATTCTCGTGAAATGAACCGCTTGACGATACTCGAGGACAAGGAAGTGTGAAGGGCAGCGATCCCCGGCACTTCGTCAGTGGCCTCAGTATAAGCGGGACATGACCGATATCAAAAGCTTAGCCACTTACTTCATACGAAAGATATTCTATCAGTAAGGTTCCCTAGGTCGCAAAATTCAAATATGTTGTGATTACAACATTGTATACATTTAGCTCACTTATTCCACTAAGTAATAATTTTTTAACACAATCTCCGACCACACTAAAGCATGCCCCATTTTGGCGGAGCTTAAAAATTCCACTGCGGTACAAATCAAGCTCTTGAGCCCTCGCAACTACTCATGAACAGCCAACTGCACTTCCTCATTACTGTATAATCCACAATCTCCCAAGTGCTTCTTGAGCGGCCCGTACAAACGATATGTCGCGAGGTGTGTCCCCTCAGCATGACAATGCTCCCGGACACACCGCACGGTGGACAGGAACTGCCGCAGTCGTTTCACTGGAAACTTCTCAACCATCCACCATGTTGTCTGTGTCGCTGAAGAGACAATTGGTGGTCGTCGATGCTATGGTCATGAGGAACTTTAAGTGGCTGTTCGTGAACAGATAAAAATGCAAAAATCGGGAATCAATATGCTTGAAGAGAGGCTAAAAATAATGACCAGTGGAGTAAGGAAGCAAAGCTACATTTATTATTGCTCATTGTTGTTGTCATTTAATGTCTTGTCTTAACGAAGGATTGCTTATTTACTCATTCTTACGTTACTTAGCTGTGTCACACGAACGTCACAATTTAGTTCTCCACCTACTTCAGAATTTGCCCGATATAACTTTCACGGAATTTATGTAAACTATGGAAAGGTGGGACATTTAGCATCAGTGACGCCGTAGTGCAGACATACCTTGAAGCAGGGCTGGTCAATATGCGGCCCTCGAGGGAAGTATATGCACCCCTGAATAGTTTCAGTAGGACAATTTAACAAACATAATATAATAAGTCTACAGAACATAATGTGGCAACTTTATTAGCACAGACCATATTTACAAGCTATAGCTGATCACTTTTAAGACAGCACACAGTAAATCAAATGTTCTATCGAGTTAATAAGTCCCACTGCCTTGTCCAACTGTGCATTTAGCGCAACTTACTGTTAGTAAATAACGGTGTTCTGGTGAATTCAATCCCCGCTCCCCGCTTAGGATATATGTATACACACGTGCGACCGTCGAGCGAGCCCTTAACGAATTACGTGACCCTCCTGAGGGTTGAAGTTGGCCAGACGTGTCATAAAGTAAAAGTGCATCTGTCTCCGGGTTTACTTACGCACCTACTCATGAAGACATGTGGGAAGTGGACGTAAGGCTCCGTGGATTCTTATCCTTTGACTACTAATGTTTACACTTATATATAGTCTTTCATTATTTCACCAGGAGAGATCATTCAAGAGACTTCTAGACGTGTGAGAACGGAACGGGTCAACAAGTGGCCCAACTACGAATTACCTATATTATTATTATTATTATTATTATTATTATTATACGATATGGACGTCTCTTGTCACAGGCCTTTTCTTCCTGGTACTTCTCTTGAACCAGCGGTGATCCCCACGCTCAGGCTTCAAGCTTCACACTGCAGTACTTTCCGTGTTGCGTGTTATGTTCCAAATATAGCTGTTTTTGTAGTGAATCTATTGAATGTTTTCCTGGTACAGTTTCCAAATTTTTCCTTAAGCTTGTAGTTACTATTGCAATGGCTCCAATTATTACTGGTGTAACCGTACTTTCAGGTTCCACATTCGCTGTATCTCTATACATAAACTCTTGTATATTAACTTCCTTTCCGCTTCCTTTTGCACAACATTTATGTCTGCAGGTATTACCACATCTATCAGTGCGCATATTTCTCTTCTTTGTTTTTAATTATTATATCTGGCCTATCTGCTGTAACTTCTCTGTCTGTATGTACTGCTTGATTCCACAACACTGTAACATCTCCCTCCTCACACACTGGCTTGGGCATATGTGTGTGTACCATTTGTCTGTGCTTTCAATGCCTAAGGCTTTGCATATTGAGTAATGCATATGTGTACAAACTTTATTGTGTCTCATTTCATATTCGTACTTCGCCAAAATCGGGCACCCCGAGATTAGGCGTTCAGAGGTTTCTTCATGTTGTTTACATAACAGGCATTTACTCTCAATTTCTTCCTTCAAAATTTTGTTCTTAAAATAGTTTGTACAAACTGCTTAGCCTTGAGCTGCCACTATTGTACTTTCTGTTTCTCCAATGATGTCGCCAGATTTTACCCAGCGATATGACTGTTCAATATCCACCAGCTTTTCATCTAAGTTACGTGCCAACTGTACATGCACCCTCTTCCCGTGCCATCTTTCTTTTGTTTTCTCCGCTATGCTATCCCTCATTTTTCTTGTTTCTCTCTGCACTTCTGTCTTGAGGCATCTAGCTGTTTGTAACACTGCTGAGTCGGTGTTGTGTTGGTGTGTTCTGATAACCTGTATTAGTGGGTCTTCCTTCCTGTCTACATATTCCACCAGTTTTGTAATTTCTACTGCATAGGCTGCTTCTAACTGCATCAAGCCCCTTCCTCCCTGTTTTCTGGGAACATACAAGCGATCTACATCTGCTTTTGGGTGATACTGTCCATGAATGGTTAGTAATCCGGTCCAGTTTTTGCAGTTCTTTTTGGCACCAGTTAACAATTCCAAAACTGTATCTCAGTACTGGTACAGCCACTGATCCAACTGCTTGAATTATATTCTTTGCACATAATTCTGTACCCAAAACTAGTCTCCATACCCTCAAGTATTCCTTCTTCAACTTTTTCTTCTCATTCGTACGCTGTATGTCAAAGATCTATTCTATGCCTAAATACTTATGTATTTTCCTCGGGTCCGTTTCTTGAATGTCATTCTCAAATGTGCTTCCTACATTACGAGCACTATTATTATTATTATTATTATTATTATTATTTACTTCGTAAACGATGTCGTGCCATCAAAATCTCCACGGCGACTTAGCTACTTAATTACAGTAAAATGGCTTTTGTTTTTCTTAACTGTAACGTCAATGTTTCAGACCAAGCCACCTCTCTCTGGGACATACTTGCATAACAGCGCCATATACCTGACAAATCCGGAAACATAACCGGATAGTATTGTCAAATAAAACGGAGAGATAAAAACGAATGAAAATTTATACGGATCATGCAGGAGTCGGCCATGGCACTTTTAGTACAGGGTACTTATTTCATGTGACAACTACCGCTTGTCAATTCCCGCCGCCATTGAGCCGCCGCGTGGGCGGATGGATTTACGTTAATGAGACAAACAACAGACATGCATGACAACCGTTAGTTTTCGGATAATACAGTGGCCCTGTACAATACCCCATATTCGTTTCGACGGAGTGACGGGCATGACAAAACACTGTCATTTTAGGGGTGTGCCTAAATAATCTTCTACACTAGACATAAAGCGTTGCAAACACTTCAACGTGTTCGGTGACAAGGGATTCGACCTCGGAACTTCCTGTGTCAACTACTACCGTAGACGTACAATGTTTTAATTTACGCTCCACCATTCGTCGACAAACATCACAGGTTACGCGGACGCGCTGATATTTAACAGGTCTCCAAACATTTAAAAAGAGTTTCACATTTTTTCAGAGACTTGTCCCAATATCAGTCTATTTATATGGTACTAATGTCACCCACACCCCACCGTTTGCCACTATACTGTTGGTAACAGTCACTGACAGCGTTCCGTATTTCTGCTTTCACTGATTAAAGGCCACGACACCTAACACTGCATGTGTTCGCAAAGGTAAAGGTAAAGCAGTCCCGTTACAGGCCTGAAGTGGCCCAGAGGGTTCCAGGAAGTTAAGGTTCCCAGATTTCGTGACAACGGCACAGGATGGTGGTAGGTTGTCAGCCTTACGCACCGGCCACCTTTACCCCCAGGAAATACCCCTGGTACTCATTTCTGTTAGAGGATGAGTCGACCCCAGGGCCTTAGTGCGATCAGAAGGATTTATGTCAATGACACCAACTGGGATCGAACCAGCGTCCTTCCAACTTGTAGCACAGCACCTTAACCACTGTGCTACCGCGGTCCCCGGTGTTCACGTTACTCTTATTTCTTTTACCAGTGTACTGTGTTACTTCTAACGATTTCACAAAACCCATTAGTACGTAATGAATAAATACTGCTGAACATCCACCTTTAAAATTCGTGTAAACCTCAGGCAGCTCTGAATCAACAGATGACGCTTAAAATTGTTGCTAATTCGATTCTCCATACGTAAAAAAAAAAAAAAGTTCGTCACTAGCAGGAAGATGATAACACAAAAGCTGCGGTAATTGACAAATTTTCTCATTTTTGAATGCAAAGCCAAAATTTAAGAGTTCCATACCAGTCCATCAGTACGTCTTTACGAACACAGCAAAGATGAAACTTAACAGCATTGCAATGCAGCTTTAATTCATGTAATATCGCAACATAATTTACAAAATACGGAAGCCTATATTACGCATGCTGAGTCAGGTAGCTAGTTGCTAGGCTATGTACGACCAGAGAACTGAGGGTTAGAGGCTCTGCGGTGTATTGAGCTTTTCTCTTCGGCAATGTCTCTACAGGGGTTCTGGGGTCCACACATGCCGTCCAGTGTGCACCGGGGTCCTTTCCTTGGGTTAAAGAGGTCGGGAGGTGCAGTTAAGCACTCCCATCTAATTCCGAAGGTAAACTGTCACCATATCTCCATTATACGTCATTCCTGCAGCGGTGATTAATGAAAGCACACGGCAACATAGCCTTCGTTATGTTGCTAATGGTATAGCCATTAATGAAACAACGGCAAAGTTAAGAATTGGTGGCAGCGCTGAACACTGGGATCCCAAGCACAGAACTAATGCACAGGGTTATTCAAAATGATTGTCGGGGTTTTAACAACTTGTAATACACAATACACTTGAGATAGGAGTATGTGTATTTTTTTATTTAATTTTTGTTACATACCTTACAGGTGCTCCATACATGCACCCTTTGTGATTCTACAAACATCAACACGATAATCGATAATCACCGCTGACATGGTACAAACAGTTTGGAACGAACTCGATTATCGTGTTGATGTTTGTAGAATCACAAAGGATGCATATAAAGAGCACCTGTAAGGTATGTAACAAAAACTTGGAAGTGTTGTTCTATTAAATACATATACTCCTATCTCAAGTGTATTGTGTATGACAAGTTATTAAAACCACGACAATCATTTTGAATAACCCTGTAAATACGACTGTGTTATCAAGCCTAACTGCAAACCACGCAGTGTTTTATCGGTATACTAAAGAACTGGTACATGAACGACTTCCGAATACGAACAAACCCAGTACCATCACGAGAGCTGAAGGAAGGTTTCAACAGAGAATTAATATCCTGAATACGGCTAGGAAAGCTGGAATTATAGCCTGCCTGTCATAAACAGTCGTCGTGTATCGTGACTTGAGTTTCTCATGGCGGTGTAGATAAGCTTCTAGAATGCTAGGCCGTAATGTCTGGTTGCTCCTGAAGATGGGGGCACTACACGTCTCCGAAACTTCCGTAGATTTTCCAGTCGACAAAGCGTCACATCCCATAAGACTTGATCTTCAATCCGTAAAGAATCCAGTCGAATAATAAAAACTGTAATCGTAAAGGCAAAGTTCACTCATGAAGATTCAGATGGGGAGTAGAACTATAGCTCTACTCTTTCCTTAACCTTGACGCTAGATGAGGGTGGGTGGTCGGCGACTGAGCCCGGCTGCTTTACTCCAAGGAAAGAGACCCGGTACCCATTTTACAGGAGACTGGGTGAACCCCAGGGCCGGTCGGGACGGGTGCGGAAAATCTCGCCCCCACCAGGGTTTGAACCCCGGAACGTCCAGGACGTGCAAGTCGAATAAGAAATGGGCAGCAAAATATTTTGGGATTACCGCGGGGGGGGGATATATGGGATAATGTATGTTAAATAATGAAGCAGGGGAGCTGGAGAGGTAGAGTTGATAAATTACGTTTGTGACATGGGAAGGAGATGGACATTGAGGGTTTCGGAAGGGAGTCAAAGGCGTATAGCTTTCACATACACATGTGGATAGTAAATCAGTTACAAAAGCGTGAAAAGCGCAATTCTTTGCCTCCTTCTGCTGAACAGAAACAAAATCTGTCATCTGAGGAGGTTTTCAGTTTTCTGATCGCTTCTCTGTTCCTCACTTACGAGTATATCGGCCTGGGACAGAAACCCGACATTCTCACTCAATTTGGTGCTTCACTGTTGCACAGAACTTACATCTGAGCAGAATATGGATGAGTATCGGAGATTTCCGTTTCTTTGAGGTCAGGAAACTGAGCAGGAGCTTAACAGCATGTTCACTCTACACCGCTCGAAGGCAGATAACTTTCAGCGATAATTAATTAGTTTGAAACAACGCCAGAGGAGTTTCGGTTGTACTAAAACAGGAGGGGGGGGGCGATAGAAGAAATTCATCGCAAATGAGGTTGAACTAACCAACTGCTAACGATACGCAAGTTCGACATGCTTGGTCTGGAAGGTGACGTCTTACACTGACGTTTCCCGAGTCTATCCATACATAACGCCTGAAGTGTCAAATTCGGTTTTTACGCCACAGAAAACACAGTGTCTAAGCTACAAAGACCCTACGGGTAAGACCGTTTAGTGAAATAATCCCTGTTTACTGCGAGAATCACTTGAACACATAAATAAACTGTGTATGTTAAATGTAAACTTTTTAATGGGTTGAGACAAATCGCGGATTCACAAAAAGTAACCACTGTGCCTTAGGGAGTAATGAACACTTTACTTTAGCCCACGGCTCCTTTCACCCAGACATTTTCCAATCCATCATCCACGTCTTCCTATGACTATGCAATTTCAAACACGAAACTGAGAAACCGTTATTAAACAAATTAGGGCCGTCTATCTCGTTCTTCTAAAGCAATTCCTCTTACCGTATAATGAAATGGGAATGCGCCATTATGCAAACTCAAACCCAGATGTGAACATTCACCAAAATGAGACCATCTCAGACTCTCCCGACATCCGAATGGGTCTTCGTTTGGTTTCACCATCAGTATTAGACATTTAGCACAATTTAACATGGGCAGCAGTCATATAAATGGAACACCGCAAGAACAAGAAATCATTATCACCACTATCCCAATCATGTTACGAAAGGTACACACGTCGTAACTAGACCTTTACAGCACAGTGGTAACTATACGCACCACGTCTCCAATATCACAGAACTACACACCTTCACCACAGTGACTACATACGATTCGCTGAATACAAAGAGGTCTCTCCCCAAACAGCACCTATCGTTTAGTCTCTGAGGTGGAGACACATTATGCTCCCTGTGAGGCATAAATGTATGTTTACTGCAATAGTGGACATTTTAAAGCCTAGCGTTTACTTTATGTACCACCAATTTTGACATTCAAAAATTCTACGTGGTACTCACATTGTGTTGTGTGTTGCGTAAGGACCGCAGAACAAAGAGCGACTTTTACCTCATACAGCGTCAACAGACTGGTTTTGTATAGCCGAGTTGGAGAGTGTTTATTGCGCGGTATGGACTGAGTCCTTATATAACAGACACGTTTCGTCTTTAAAGGGTTCATCATTCAAATATCATTGTTGTCAAACTATTAAATACCTAAGGAAACAACATACATACACAACAACATTAGCAAAGTATTCCTGTAAACGTTCGAATCCCTTCGGGTATATTAAAAAACCCACAAAGCACAATTTTGGAACGACTTCCATTAATTCTAAAATTATGAGAAGTTTGTGATACAGACTAGCTCCAATCTCTCTCTCCTCAACTACAGTGTATTCACATAAAAGAAGGTCCCACATCCAGTACCCGGACCACCGGCTTGTAAAACACAGTAACAAAGATTCTTTCACAGCATCATTAATGGAGTTCTGACGGATGACCACCAAATACACAAACAAACGTCAAGCAGCATCCAGCTACTTACTTAGAGCTCGTACAAAACACACGACTCATCCCAAAAGGCCACGTGGTCTGTATAATTTTTAGACCTGATCATCCACACAAATTGATGAACATAAACTAGTGCACTGATATCGCCAACCGACGCAATGTGGAAATTCGTTTACGTTCACCGAAAAAAAAAACCACACTCAACACCGCGAAGTTAGACGATGTATAGGAAGAGGTCGGTCAGTGGGATAATGATATTGAAACTCTGAAGAAAACCATGCCGTCTAAGGTATTCTAGTACGTTCTTCATTACATGTCGGAATGAACTGCTTTTGTGTCATGCTTCATTCTGCTGCAACGCAATCTCTTCCCGAAATGAACAACACAATACATTTGCCTGGTGCTTGTCGAAGGATATAAACTGCATGAACAATATCAGGTTCGAGATATCGTAATCAAAACGTAACCTTTTAAAGCCTACTGGTCACGTGATGCACCAACAGTTTAACATTCAACAACAGTACGCTCTGCCCACACTGTATTTATGTGTTTTGTATTTATCTTAGAACAAACAGCGACTTGTGCCACTTACAGCGTAAACTGATTGGTTTTTATAACCGAGATGAAAAGTGTTTACAGCGCGGTACGGACTGGGTCTTTAAATAGAGCGGTCTGCGCTTCGTCTGTAAAGGGTTCAAATATCTTCCGTATATATCATAGTATTCTTTATTTGACTCGCCAGATTTATATCACAAGATCTGATCTTCTTGACTTGTGGATCCCTAATTGGGTGTTGTTGCGGCAGTCTCTTTTGTATAGTTACCACATCATGTATGTTCCGGTATGCTGGTTCAAGTTTCACGGCCAACAAGTGCGCATGAACATCTGATGTGTTCTGAGGAAACTGCAGTTTGATTGAAGCTCCCTGAAAATAACCTAAACGCGTAGGAGCAACAACTAACATTTGAGTGACGAACACAGTGTAGTGCAAAACACTTGGTAAATAAAGGGATAGTGTAGAACATAGTGCACGGTATGTAGGTAGGTTTCACTCTTTTTATAGGCCACGAGGCCCTTAAGGTGAGTACAGGTATAGCTCTACTCTTTCTAGGACCTCGGCACTAGATGGTGATCGGAGGTCGGCCCCACGCCCCGGCCGCCTCTACCCCTGGGAAAGACCCGGTACCCATTTTACAGGAGGCTGGGTGGGCTCCAGGGCCGGCCTGGACGGGCGGAAAATCTCGTCCCCTTCGGGATTCGATCCCGGACCGTCCAGCCCGTAGTCAGTCGCTATACCGACTGAGCTACCCGGCCCACAATGCACGGTACGTACGATATTAAAATCCTAACAAACCATGCCAGCAAAGATTCTTCTCCCGCGAACATCACTAAAACTTTATAATTCACTTCGTGTTTCTGCATTCCAACACCGTACAATAACAAGATTTAACAACCGCAGCAAAATAAGCACAGATGGCTGTAACAATCACAACGCTCCACGACAAATTATTAATCTCGTTCTACTTCATGTTTCTTATGTGCAAATATATATTCCCCACTCCAACTGCAACCGTTGCTCAATCCGGAGTATCTTAAGGAACGCCGAAAAAGGATGCATTAATTCTAGGAAATGCATTACACTCCAAAAATGCATACAGTCTGTCAGCACGTTTTCAAGGTGGGCCAAAGTCCTAGACAATTTCACATGTGGAGAAGAGCGGCAGGCACGTGGGCTGCGATAAAGCTTAAAATGGCGGGCATACAGATATACATAGCTGCCCCACTTAGTGCATAGGTGGACCTCATTACCAGCCTAGAAGCTCTCAAAAACCTCTCACAATGGTCAATGTACATGCAATTAAACTCGTTGCTAACTTTTCCAAGTGAAACCAGCTGACAGAGTACTGAGTGTTCGTTCAACCAGGAAGTCAAATGTGATCGGAGAGAGGTGAACTATGAGTAATACATGCCTGTATAATAATATTCAATCCTTTCAATTATTAATATCCAATAATATTATAGCCGATCCCGGTGACCGCGCGGTCTAAGGTGTGGGTCTGCAACTTCTCGCTTGCTGGAAATGTGGGTTCGAATCCTGCCGTGGGCATGGACGTCTGTGTCTTGTTAGTGTTGCGTGTTGTCAGGTAGTTCTCTGGGTCGGGCTGATCACTTGTCCAGAGTTCTACCGACTGTGGCGTGTCTGAGTGCGATCGTGAATCCTCAAATGATGAGGGCCTGGCCCACTGGGGGCTGTTGCGCCACGGAAATACAATATTATAACTAAGTTGCTTCATGCATGATATTTACCGTTTAACAGCGATGACGATATATTGTAACATCCACACTTCCTTTGCAAAATGCCCTCCCTCGGGATGGGCACTCTCAATAGTCAAAACATTTCGGAGTAACCAATTCGCAACAATCAACCAACAAAATACACCATATAGTTCCTTGGGTATATATCCTATAATATCACACTAAATATAGGTAGGTTTTCGCCCTTTTTATAGGCCACGCAGGCCCTTAGGGTGAGTAGAGGTATAGCTCTACTCTTTCTAGGACCTTCGGCACTAGATGGGGGTGAGGGGGTCAGCCCCACGCCCCGGCCGCCTCTACCGCTGGGAAAGACCCGGTACCCATTGTACAGGAGGCTGCGATATCACACTAAATATACATACATAAATATCTAAGAACTATATTGTGCATTTTGTTGGTTAGTGTAGTGAAATAGTTACCGACATTGTACGAACAAACAATATAAAACATCGCAGTGCCAATCCTGTATATTTCGACAGGTACCATTTGTTGGCAATAGGCATGACACAGTGTGTCTGTCTCTGTGCTTAACTAAGCACCACGCCATACAGACATATGGGGGAAAGATGGCATAGCTCCAAGCATTCTTATCGTTGGTACAACACTGACGTCAGTGGTCAGCTTCATGCCCCGGCTGCTATATTTCCAGTGAAAAAGCCGTAGGTACCCACCGTATTGGAGGCTGGCTAGGTCCCACAGACTGTTAAAACACGTTGGAAAAGAATGAAACTCCTTTACTCCGCCTGAAAAACAAACCCCGATTCCTCGGTCGTCCACGTGTAGCTTAGAAGCCTGACTGTGAGCCTAGTGTAAGGATCAAAAGACCGTCGCTGCAGCCCACCATGAGTTTTACCCTTTTTGTGGAGGTGCAGCTCCGACTATCTTCATTAACCACAGATTTCATGTGGGCGTGAAAAAAAGCCGCAGGCCCTGGCCGCTTTACCTCCGCAAGAAGAACCTATGGTATCCACCTGAAAGAATGCTGGGTAGAAACCAAAGCCCGTTGAGACTTAGCAGAAAGAGAAAATTTGTACCCAGCGTTGCGGGAACTAAAATAATGCAGAAGTTACCAAATGCTTCACGAACACGTTACACGCTGTTACTTTAATTTCAGTCACGTCTCCAGAGTATGACAGTACGTTTTAAAATTAGGCATCCCGTTGTGTTCAGTTATAAAGAAAGAAATAAACAAACGACCACAGACACACAACTTTTTATAAATATCAATACACGTACATGTTTCGACCTCGCGAGGTCATCATTAGACTTACTCATACTTACTTACTCCATGGTGCAGAGTCCTTCTTGAGAAGCTAACTGGTTTGCAGCTTGTCAAGAAATTCCCCGCATTTCACGGAACCCGAAGGTTCATTACCGCACTCACAAGCGTCCGCTGCCTGCTGCGCGATGCTTCCCCTGGAAACACTCCCCCCTCGGAGATCCGAGTGGGGGAGTAGTTTACCTCCGGATTGTTTTGTCTCCAGAGCAAGCATCCCACCTACGAATGTTTCTTAACATAAGTGTTTTACACGGAAGGGTTGTTAGCACCTCGCCCAACCCCCAAGCTGGAGGACCACCCCTCGTCGGCTGTCCGCGACTGCTTATTCAATTTATTCGCTGCTACCCTCCTTATCGGAGGCCGTTCCTCTATCCGCAACCTGAGGACGCGCCATGCCGTGGTGA
>Ga0123352_10004874_pt1 | contig 19963 bp, 32 predicted proteins | sample TergutLab28metaG_FD_89700 | JGI IMG/M metagenome (GOLD analysis project Ga0123352, IMG submission 89700) | Labiotermes labralis P1 segment gut microbial communities from Petit-Saut dam, French Guiana - Lab288 P1 | ecosystem: Host-associated > Arthropoda: Insects > Digestive system > Gut ...
AGTAACGTATCAGGATTCCGTTAATATTTTATTGTTTTCTGACATACTCACGAGCAACCTGTGACGATTCTTGTTGTGGTAAACCTGAATCTGCAGGCCACTTTTTAAATTGGGCAGATTTTGTTCATGACCGATATATCGTCAACGTGGATACCGTCCTGCTTCTCAAGGTCATCGAGGTACCCCATCCAGTATATCACCAGTCCCGGTCCGAACAGTTTCGTATACGGAATAAGCTGCTTTTTCGAATTGAACCTGAATTCCGTGTTGTCGCCGAATGATGCCTTGCTCTCCACCCAGTATATTTTGTTTCCGGCATACATCATCGGTTCGTTGAGCAAAGCTTCAGGCTTCTTCTTATGCGTGCCGCGGATATCGTCCTCCGTTTTGTATACGATCCCCTGGCCGTCAAGCCATTCATGTAAAAGCGATTCGCCCCAGATGCCTCTCTGCTTCTGCCTTTCATCGCCTTCCGGCGAATAGACGAGGTCGGCCTTGCGCACTTCCATTATTTCGTCCCGCACTTCCTTGTTGAACGCTGTCTCCGGATCACGGATGTATCCCCAGAACTCCTTTCTTGAAGCTCCGTCCTCCATGAATATGAACATCGCCGTGAGTATGGGCGGAAATCTCCATCTTTCCGCTATCTCAAGAAGTGTGCGCCCCATCTTCCAGTCTCTCAGCATCCGGCCGGTGTTCTGTTTGACAACGTGAAATCTTTTTTTCACTTCTCTGGTGGTCTTCTGCGTGAACAGTGTGATGAGAAGTTCACGATCATATCCCTTTTTCTCAAGTCTGTCGATATCCTTCGAAGTGTTCAGCTCGGAATATATTGCCTTATAGTCCTGATATCTCATTTAATTACCTTTGATTGTTCTTTCAAGCGGTCACAGAGATCCTCCGCCGCCGATATGACGACGTCCCTTACCATGGATGTCGGAGGGCAGTAAGCGTTCTCCGCGCGTTCCAGGAAGTCTTCCGCGGCTGTCCCGTTTATTATCGCGTCAGTTAACCAGTCTATTCTTCCGGTCGCATCCTCTCCGGCAATTATCTGGGCTCCGATCATCTTATGCGTGTTCACATCCGCAAGGATCTTGACTGTCATCCCGGTGCCTCCGGGATAATATCTAGCACGCGTGTACCCTTCCGCCTTCCCGTATATCGTATCTATGCCGTACCATTTCGCAAGAGCCTCGGAGAGTCCGGTGCCCGCTACGTGCATATCGCCGATGACGCTTACCCACGGGCTCGCAAATGCTCCCGACGATGCGCAGCCGCCGGCTGCGTTCTTGCCTGCGATCAGACCCTGCTTCACCGCGCTTGAGCCGAGCTGGCTCATTGTCGGTCCGGGTGCAACGGCAGACCTGCACTGAACTACGTCGCCGGCAACGAATATGTCATCCGTAATAACGCTGTTCCTGTATGCGCGCATTTCTGGTGACACTACCACGGCACCCAATTCCCCGATGTCCAGTCCGAGCATCTTCGGAATCTCGAGATTGGCGCGTACGCCCGTGGCCAATATCACCATGTCGCATTCGTATGTCTTGCCCGAAGCGGTCACCCCTTCGGCTTTGCGGTCGCCCTCTACCGACTGCAGAGGAGCGCTGAGTATGAACGTTATACCGAGCGATTCCAGGTATCTCTGCACCGGGCAGGCCATGTCTCTGTCGGCGATCCTTGGGATCACCTGATCCATCATCTCGATCACAGTCACGCTCTTACCGTTATTGCGCATCGAGAGCGCCATCTCAAGACCTATGACGCCCGCTCCCGCGACAACTATTTTCTTCGATCCCTTCATTGCCGCTTCTATCCTTTTCCCGTCGTTTATGGTGCGGACGGTGAACACGTTCTTCAGATCAACGCCTTTCACAGGCGGCCTGAAGACGTTTCCTCCGGTTGCAACGACAAGCGAATCGTAACCGTATGTCTTTCCGCCGGCGGTCACGGTTTTGGCGTTTCCGTCGGCAGCGGTCACTTTGGTCTTCGTACGGATGTCTATGCCTCTTTCTTCGGAATAGAACGACGGATCATGCATAATTATGTCATTCCAAGAGGTCTTCCCTTCGAGGACCCAAGGTATCGCGCACGGAGAGTATGCGATATGCTCGTCCTCAGTGAACACGATAACATTTGAAGAGGGGTCCGTTTTCTTGGCGGCGGATGCCGCGGTCATACCCGCGGCGCCCGAACCTATGACTATTATGTTTTTGACCATCTTGAACGCGCATCCTTATCGGACATAAACATAAAATATTTTCCGACTGAATCGGGCGTACAGGCAATATCCTTTGATGTCATTCGTTCCTTCAGGACATATTCGGGTTGTATATTGTGTTACCGCACAGTATTACGGACGATGAACGATAAACAACCCTTCCAAAGAAATGGAACACGTTTATAATGCGACGACGTCATCCGGTTCGGTACACAATGAACAGAAAAAAGGATGCGTCACAGCCGGAAGCGCTGTGGAAAGAGAAGGACATGGCGTTCGGCAAGACGGTTGATGCCATGGTGCTCATACTGAGGACCAACGGCTGCTCGTGGGCCACGGAAGAAGGATGCACGATGTGCGGATACGCCGGTGCTTCGCTCAGCGGCGTGACATCGGACGATCTGATGAGGCAGACGGAAACGGCCCTGCGGAAATACAACGGCGAAAAATTCGTGAAGATATACACATCGGGCAGTTTCCTCGACGACAACGAGGTTCCGCCGGAAGTTCGCAGCAGGATATTCGAAGCGTTCAAAGACACGGAAAGACTGTTATTCGAGAGCAGACCGGAATACATAACCGGGGATGCGCTGACGAAGATCCCAAAAAACGTCACGGTCGCATTGGGTCTCGAATCATCCGATGATGAAGTCCTGAGGATCAGCGTAAAGAAAGGATTCACGCCCGCGGACAGCAGGAACGCCGGACTCATGATAAAGAAAGCCGGTCTGACTGTGCGCACGTACCTTCTTCTGAAACCGCCGTATCTCAGCGAGCGTGACGCCATTGACGATGCAGTATCATCGGCAATGTTCGCAGATGAGTTCTCGGACGAGATATCGCTGAATCCTGTGAATGTTCAAAGGTTCACGCCTCTTGAAAGGATGTGGAAGAGAGGAGACTACCGGCCGCCGTGGATATGGTCACTGACGGAAGTGCTGAAAAGATGCTCCGGCAGCGTAGGTTCAAGGCTCATGTCCTCTCCTTCGGGAGGAGGGTCGCAGAGAGGCGTACATAATTGCGGTGTCTGCGACAAGGACGTTTTGACGTCGATCGAAAGGTTCTCGTTCTCCCAAAACATAAAAGACCTTGAAGCGGTTTCGTGTGACTGCACGGGCACATGGCAAAGGTCGATGGAATCGGAGGCTCTGCTGGGCACAGCCTCGGATGTCATGAGGGCGGCCGTCAATGACCTGGCGATAAGGAAGTGAGGAGATGGTGGAATACGACATAAAGAAAGGATGCGCAAAGAACATTGAAGGAGATCTGCTGGAGAAAATGATGAAAGAGGTGTTCGGAAACTGCGCAAAGGACGGAGACGTGCTCGTTTCATCATACGGGGCCCTTAAGAGGATAGAGGTGAAACAGATCAGCAGCACGGTACTCCACGTTTCCACGGAGTCCGGCGACCAAAAGGATGATGCAATGATCCTGGACACGAAACGCAAGCTGAACATCTTCGTCGAGAAGGCGACCGGATTCGACGCCAAGGCAAGGATGAAGAGGGCGCAGCAGAAGGCGAAGAAGGGTGAACTCTGAAACATTCGGGAAAAATTCATGCACACGGAGCATCATATACGCTCTGTCCATCATCCCGCGGTTCGGATACGATCGGTCTTCATCCTGCATGAGGCTGCGGACGGTTCCGAGACGCTTTTTACCCTTTATTTATAAGAAGGTAACAGTATGTTTTAAATACATCTGCTTTATACCATGCTCTTAGATTGAACATGAGATGTTCGACCAGACGCATTGGGCAATGCTGACGCAACCCTCATTCATGCACATGTCGGTATCTTATCGGTGTGAAAACGGCGTCACGGTCGTATGTTGAGACGTAGAGATCGAATGAAAAACGCGAGATTAGCGAAGACACTCTCGCAGGACATGTGTTAGTATGTCGCAAAGAAGACGTCCCAAAAAAGGGTCAAGAGGATACGGTCCGAGAAAAAGGGCTGTATCGCAGACCCCAAGGCTGGATTCATGGCCAGATATCAGCGGAGCCCCTAAAATCCAGGGTTTCGCAGGTTATAAAGCAGGAATGACGCACGCATTCATAGTTGATACGCGTGTTAAAAGTACAACTACCGGAATGGAGTTACAGGTCCCCGTGACCGTTCTCGAGGTGCCGCCTATGAAGGTTGCCGCCGTGAGGATTTATGAGAACACGATATACGGGCTCAAGACAGCGGGAGAAGTGTGGGCCAACAATTTGGACGCGCTGCTGTCGAAACGCCTGTCCGTTCCGAAAGACCACAACGAGACATCTTTTGCCAAGTATGACGGAATTGATGTGGAAGATGTAAGGATAATCGCATACACTCAGCCGAAACTTGTCAAAGGAGTGCCCAAAAAGGTTCCGGACATGATGGAACTCAGAGTAGGCGGAGGAACGATCGATGAGAGATTGGCATTTGCAAAAGGCATTCTCGGCAACGAGGTCGGAATAAATGATTTTGCCGCCGAAGGAGGATTCGTCGACGTGATCGCGGTCACCAAGGGAAAAGGTATCCAGGGTGTCGTGAAACGTTACGGCACGAAACTTCTGACGCACAAGAACAGCAAACACCGCCGCGGCATCGGAAACCTCGGTCCCAAGAGGCCGGGATACGTCAGACCGACCGTTCCGATGGCAGGGCAGACCGGTTACCATCAGAGAACGGAATTGAACAAGAAACTGGTGAAGATCGGACAGGAAGGCGTTGAGATCACACCTAAAGGAGGCTTCCTGAACTACGGGGATGTTGTGAATACGTACATCCTCATTCACGGCTCCGTTCCCGGACCGACGAAGAGACTCGTCAGACTAAGGGATCCGACGAGGAAGCCCAAGAAGATAAGCAACGAACCGGTCAATATCACATACATATCAACCGAATCCAAACAGGGGGCCTGAAGATGAGACAGACAAACGTTTACTCGGTGAACGGGAAAATATCAAAGAAAATGGACGTTCCCGGAGTGTTCGACACGCCGTACAGACCCGATGTGATAAAGAGAGCCGTTGTTGCAACGGCGTCCAACAAAAGGCAGCCGTACGGCCCCGCACCCGATGCAGGTACGAAACATTCCGTGAGCACATGGGGAAAGGGACGCGGTACATCACGTGTACAAAGGATCAAGGCAGGCCGCAGAGCGACCGAGTCTCCGAACAACGTATCCGGAAGGAGAGCGCATCCTCCCGTTCCCGAGAGAATCTGGGATAAGAAGGTAAATCGCAAAGAGCGCGTTCTCGCAAGACTGTCCGCAGTTGCCGCAACCGGCGATGCGGACGTTGTGAAATCGAGAGGCCACCAGTTCGAGGACAATGTGTCATTCCCCATAATAGTGGAAGATAAGATACAGGAACTTTCGACAACGGTAGAAGTGGTGGACGTTCTCGATAAGATCGGCCTCGGCTACGATCTTGACCGTGCGAAATACGGACGCAAGATACGCGCAGGAAAAGGAAAGATGAGAAACAGGAGATACCGCACACCCGTGAGCATACTTCTGGTAGTCTCGGACAAGGAACAGAAATTGTTCCTGGGCGCATCGAACCTGCCCGGCGTGGAGGTTGCGGCGGTCAGCGGGCTGAACGCAAGCATCCTGGCTCCGGGAGGAGACGCGGGAAGACTGACGGTGTTCAGCGAATCCGCAATAGCAAAAATGGGAGAGTGGTCGTTATGAAAAAAAGTGACATACTGATAAAACCGTTCGTCACTGAAAAATCGATGAACCACATGTCCGGAACTCCGACGCAGAGGTTCAGAGACGGTAACAAGATCGAATTCATAGTGCACAGAGATGCGGACAAACCGGACATCAAGGCGGCATTCGAAGAGCGCTTCGAAGTCAAAGTGGTGAAAGTTTGGACGAGAATACAGAAAGACGGGAAACATGCGATCATCAAACTCGCCAAGGGTTACTCCGCGGAAGAGGTCGGTATGAGAGTAGGAGTATTCTGAGGTGAGTGAATGGGAAAGAGACTGATCACACAGAGAAGGGGACGCGGAGGTCCGCAGTACCTTTCGCCGAGCCACAGACACGTTGATGACGTGAGGCTGCCGGCATTCGATGAAGGAGAAGGAACGATTTCCGATCTCATACATGCACCCGGACGGACATGTCCGCTCTCGGAAGTGGTGTTCAACGGTAAGAAAGATTATCTTCTTGCCGCGGAAGGTGTCAAGGTCGGACAGAAGATAACTGTCGGCGGCGGCGAGATAAGGCCGGGCAACGTCATGATGCTGTCAAAGATACCCGAAGGTACGCCGATACACAATATAGAGGGAGTACCGGGAGACGGAGGAAAGTATGCGAAGACCGCAGGAACATCGGCATCCGTCGTCAGCAGGGGCGAGAAGGTAGTGATACTCATGCCCTCCGGAGTACTGAAAGAATTCAACCCGCGCTGCCGCGCCGCCATAGGAGTGGTGGCAGGAGGCGGAAGGGATGACAAACCGTTCGCAAAGTCCGGTAAGAAATATCACACCCTGAGATCAAGGAGCAAAGCGCACCTCAAGGTCAGCGGTGTGGCAATGAACCCGGTCGACCATCCGCACGGCGGAGGAAGCCATCCGCATGTGGGTAAACCGAGCACAGTTGGGAGAAACGTACCTCCGGGAAGAAAGGTAGGACGCCTTTCTCCTCAGAAAAAGAAGAAGAAGTGATGTCAAATGGCCAAACCAAAGAAATTACCGGGCTCAGCAAAAGCCTCAAGAAGAAAGGCCAGGAAGAAGGCGAGTGCAATTCAGGCAAGGAGAAAGAAAGAGTTCACGTTCCGCGGATTTACGATGGAAGAACTTCTTGCGATGCCATTCGACGAAGTATTGGAGCTATTGCCGTCCAGGGCCAGAAGGACGTTCTTGAAAGGATTGAACTACGAACAGCAGCTGCTTTTCGACAAACTGAAGGATTCGGACGAGCCTGTGAGAACACACCGCAGGGATATTCCGATCATTCCGCAGTTCGTCGGAAAGACGGTGTCGGTCTACAACGGAAAGGAATTCCGGGACATAGAGATAAAACCGGAGATGATCGGACATTTCCTGGGCGAATTCGCGCTGACAAGGAAGCCGCCTGTGCACTCGGGACCGGGTGTCGGAGCTACGAAGTCTTCGAAGTTCATGCCGCTTAAGTAAGGTGATGTGAAATGGCAGGATATACTACAACAGCTGACCCGGACACATCGGCCAAAGCGATCGGAAAGGATCTGCCGGTATCGCCGAAGATGTCGAGAGAGATATGCGGCATGATACGCGGAATGAAAGTGGACGTTGCGATAAAGATGCTCGAAGAGGTCATAGACCTCAAGAGACCGGTGCCGCTGAAAAGATTTAACAAAAGAGTATCGCACAAATCCGGAGTAGGTCCGGGAAGGTATCCGCAGAAAACTGCGAGGGCGATACTCGGAGTTGTGAAACATGCATCCGCCAACGCCGATTACAAAGGATTGGACACGGACGGAATGATGATCACGACAATATCAGCATCGCTGGGTCAGACAAGACCGGGCTACATGCCGAGAGCGCACGGCCGCGCAACGCAGTGGAACCAGCAGACCGTGAACATAGAAGTGATACTAGAAGAATTTGAGGAGGTAGAATAAACATGGCATCAGAAAGGAAATTCGTTGCCGAGAACATCCGCAGGGTCCTCCTCAAGGAGTACCTCATGAAAGAGGTAAGCCGTGCAGGGTTCGGCGGGCTCGATGTACAGCGCACGCCGATGGGAACGCGCGTCGCACTGACGACCGAGCGTCCCGGACTGATCATAGGAAGGCGCGGGCAGACGATAAAGAATCTGACATCGGTGATCGAAGAACGCTTCGGATTCGACAATCCGCAGATAGAGGTCCTCGAGGTCGAGAATGCGAATCTCAACGCTCAGATAATGGCCGAGAAACTGGCGTTCTCACTTGAGAAAGGATGGCATTTCAGAAGGGCCGGCCACTCCACCGTCCGCAGGATAATGGACGACGGTGCGATGGGCTGCCACATAATCGTTGCCGGAAAACTGTCCGGGCAGAGGCACAGGACAGAGAAGTTCAAAAGCGGCTTCATAAAGTTCTGCGGCGAACCGAAGATAGATTTCATGGCCAAAGGGTACGCGATAGCCAAGCTGAAGCAGGGCGTTGTCGGCGTTACCGTGGAGATCATGGCGCCGAACGCCAGACTTCCGGCGAACATAACGGTGAAAGGAAGGACGGAGATAGCCGAAAAATATCCTGAGATATACAGCAGGTTAGAGGCAGGCATATCCGCGCCGCCGGCGGAAGAGCCGGTTGCGGCCGAAGCAGCCGATGATGCGGACACAGAGGAGGGACAGTGATGGCTCTCCTGAGGCCCTCTGAGATCAGAGACATGAGCGCAGAGGAAAAGAACCAGAAGCTCAAGGAGCTGAGGAACGATCTTATGCACGAGAAGGGAACATCATCAATGGGCGGTGCACCGGAGAACCCGGGACTCATCCGCGCGCTGAAGATAAACATCGCTCGCATATTGACCGTCCAGAAGGAGGAGGAAGAGAAATAATGGCGGACATTTGCCCCGTATGCGGATTGCCAGGCGAACTGTGCATGTGCGAGGAGATCGCACGCGAGCAACAGACGGTCAGAATATCTACAGACAGCCGCAGGTACGGCAAGACCGTTACCGTCATAGACGGAATAGACGGCAACGACATAGATATAGACGACCTCGCCAAGCAGTTGAAATCGAGGTGCGCCGCCGGCGGTACGGCCAAAGACGGGCGCATCGAACTTCAGGGTGACCACAAAAAGAAGGTCAAGACCGTGTTGGAAGACATGGGATTCCAGACAGAGGTCAGATGAACATGAGGAAGAGCGATATCATGAGAATGGAACTCATAGGTTCGGAGGTCGAGGTGCTTTCGGCGCCTTGCTACGCAGGTATAAACGGAATCGTACTCAATGAAACGAAGAACACGTTCATCGTCGGTCAAGCCGGATCGGAAAAGACGGTTCCAAAGAAGAACAACGAGTTCGCTCTCACATACGAAGGCAAAAGATTCGTCATTAAAGGATCAGAGGTACTGCACCGACCAGAAGACAGGATAAAGAAGGTTAGGTGAATTCAATGGTAGCAAAAGTTAAGGACATCGGAATAGACGTCAACCCTCCGGCGGCAGAATGCAGCGACATTAACTGTCCGTTCCACGGAAGCCTGCCGGTAAGAGGACAGGTCATAGAGGGAACGGTGGTTTCAGTTAAAATGGACAAGACCGCGGTGGTTGAGCGCAAACATTTGAGATTTCAGAAGAAATATGAAAGATACGAGAAAAGGACAAGCCGTTACTCGGTGCATGCACCCACATGCTTCGAGCTCAAGGCAGGAGATCACGTAATGGTGATGGAATGCCGACCGATCAGTAAGACGGTGTCCTTCGTCGTGGTCGAGAAGAGGTGAACGTGATGAAGGGAATCGCCGGAAAACAGACAAAAGGAGTACAAAACGGGTCCCGCCTTGACGTTGTGGACAACACGGGCGCCAAGGTCATAGAGATAATCACGGTGCCCGGTTACAAGGGCGTTGCCAGAAGGGTTCCTTCGGCAGGCGTCGGGGACCTCGTTATAGCGTCAGTGAAGAAAGGTACGCCGCAGATGAGAAGACAGATAGTCTACGCAGTGGTGGTAAGGCAGAGGCGTCCGACAAGGCGCCCGGACGGAACGATGGTGTTCTTCGAGGACAACGCGGCCGTCATAACCACGGAGACAGGCGAAACGAAAGGAACGGACATAAAAGGCCCGGTCGCCAGAGAGGCCGCCGAGCGCTGGCCGCGTGTCGCCGCCACGGCGAACATGATAGTGTGAGGTGCTTGTATGGTTCTAAGAAGCAGCAAAGCAAGGGTGCAGAGGAAGAGGCATTACAATGCGCCCGCTCACATCAGGAGTAAAAAACTCTCAGCACATCTGAGCACAGAGCTCCGCGAGAAGCACGGTGTAAGATCGGCGAGAGTGTGCCGCGGCGATACGGTTGTGATCATACGCGGCAATGAAGACATCAGAGGGAACGAAGGCAAAGTGGTCGAAGTGCTCACGGACGAAGGCAAAGTGGTCATCGACGGCGTGACGATAAACCAGGCCGACGGGACCGCAGTGGCACGCCCGATCCACGCGTCCAATCTGGTCATAACAAAACTTGATCTTTCGGACGAATGGAGAGCGGATTCACTTTCCAGAAAAAAGGAGGCTAAAGGATGAGCACCCAAATGAAGAGGCTGACCGCACCCAGGTCATGGCCTTTGAAAAGGAAGACAAACGTTTGGGTGACAAAACAGTCCCCCGGCCCGCACGCCGTGGAGAACAGCATGCCCGCGGCCATTGTGCTCAGGGACATACTGAAGCTGTGCGACACCGCCAAAGAGGCAAAGAGGATAATCGGCAACCGTGAGATATTCATCGACGGCAAACCGCTGAGAAGCCACAAGATGCCGGTAGGTTTCATGGATGTTCTGTCCATACCGAAGCTGAAAGCGAACTACCGCATGCTTCTGACAGACAAAGGCAAGCTGTCGCTGGTCGAGATATCTGAAGCCGAGGCGAAGTGGAAGCTCTGCAGACTGCAGAACAAGACGACCGTGCGCAAAGGAAAGACGCAGCTCAACCTTCACGACGGAAGGAATGTGGTGCTCGACAAGAACGAGTACAAGACCGGCGACGTCCTCAAAGTGGATCTTGACGGTCAAAAGATATCCGGAACATATCCTCTTGCGCCCGGTTCATTGGCAATGATCGTCGAAGGCCCGCATGCGGGAAGGACGGCAGTGGTGTCCGAGTGCATAGAGATGAGAGGTTCATCACCGAACGTCATCAAATTCGAAGACGGAACGGAAACGGTAAGGGATCACGTATTCGTGATCGGAGTGAAGAAATCAGCGATCAAACTGCCGGAGGCGAGTGCGTTATGAATCCGATGAGGAACCCGCGCATTGAGAAGATCGTCGTCAACATCGGTGTGGGCGAAGCCGGCGAAAGACTGCTGAGAGCTCAGAAAGTGATCGAAATGGTAACAGGCCAGAAGCCGGTTCAGACGATATCGAGAACGATAAACCGAGATCTGGCTATACGCAAGGGCATGCCGCTCGGATGCAAGGTCACGCTGAGAGGCGAGACCGCAGAGGATTTCCTGGAGAAAGCGCTCGACATAAGAGAGCGCAGGATCCCCGCGTATTCATTTGACAAAGAAGGGAACATGTCCTTCGGCGTTGCAGATTACACGGATTTCCCGGGAATGAAATACGACCCGGACATCGGAATATTCGGAATGGACGTCAGCGTTGTCCTCAGGAGGATGGGCAACAGGATCACGCAGCGCGCGACACTGAAAAGGCGCATTCCGAAAGTACACCGCATGGACCGCGGCGAGGCGATACAGTTCATGAAAGACAAGTTCAACATCGAGGTGGTTGAATGAAACCCAAGAAGGAGTTCGGCAGGTCGAAGGGTTGCACAAGGTGCGACCGCAGAAGAGGCATCATCAGAAGATACGGGATGCACCTGTGCCGTCAGTGCTTCAGGGACATGGCCCCGGAGTTGGGGTTCAAGAAGTATTCGTGAGGTGAGACAAGATGCAGAGTGACCCGTTGAATGACGCAATGTCTGTGATGAAGAATGCTTCCTCCATCGGAAAGAGCGAGTGCAAGATACAACCGTCGTCAAAACTTATCGGCCGTGTGCTGAAAGTTATGCAGGACCACGGTTACATAAGCCAGTTCGAATACGTAGAGGACGGACGCGCGGGACAGTTCCGCGTGATGATGAAAGGAGCGATCAATAACTGCGGCGTGATAAAGCCCAGGTATTCGGTCAAAGCGAACGATCTGGAGAAATTTGAGGCCAGATTCCTGCCGGCACAGGACTTCGGTGTCCTGATCATAAGCACGACGGAAGGCGTGATAACGCAAGCCCGTGCGAAAGAACTGGGCATCGGCGGAAAGCTGCTGGCATATGTGTATTGAGGGAAACAGATGACAATTGCAGGGAAAATCGAAAGCACCATCGCCGTCCCCGGCGGTGTTTCCGTCTCAAAGGACGGGAACATATTCAAGGTCAAAGGGCCAAAGGGTGAACTGAGCAGAAACTTCGCGTACCCCCGCGTAAATATTGCCATCGGAGAAGGAACAGTGACGGTAAGCTGCGAGTATCCGAGAATAAAGGAGAAAGCGATGGTAGGTACCTATCTGGCGCATCTGAGGAACATGTTCAGAGGCGTGACGGAAGGATATACGTATCACATGAAAGCGGTATTCTCACACTTCCCGATGAAAGTCGCCGTGAAGGGCACGCAGGTTCAGATAGACAACTACATGGGAGGGAAGGATCCGCGCATGGCAAACATAATCGGATCGACCACCGTGAAGGTGAACGGCGCCGATATAACGGTGTCCGGAAATGACATAGAAGCGTGCGGCCAGACCGCGGCGAACATCGAGAAGGCAACGTCCAGGAGAGGCTTCGACAGGAGGATCTTCCAGGATGGCATATACATTGTCAGCAAATCACACAAGGTGAGAGAATGAGCGTAAGAACGTTGAAGGACCTTCAGGGTCTGAAAGAAGAGCATATTGCGGTGCTTGCCGAGATGGGCATAGAAAGCGTTGCGGATATGAAGGATGCGCTCAGCGATGAAGCGAAAGTGAAGGAGCTTGTAAAAACATTGTCGGGCGTCGGACCGAAGACCGTAGGCAAGTGGAAAGAAGAGCTTGAGAACGTCGACATCGCAAAGCAAAGCGCCGCAAAGGAAGCGGTTAAGAAAGAGACCAGACCGGCAGAGATCATAGAAGAGAGGCCCGATCCGGATGCTTACTACGCAAAGGCAAAGCCGGAGCTCGACGACGAGACAAAGGACGCGCTTGCCAAAAGGGCGCTTATAAGCGGACGCAGGCCCGAATTCAGAAGGCAGGAATGGTTCAGATATTCCAAACTCGGGGAGAAATGGAGAAGACCGAAAGGTATCCATTCCAAAATGAGAAGAAAGATGAAGCACAGGCCTCCGGCTGTTGCCATAGGTTACCGCGGACCGGCGGCTGCAAGAGATCTTCACCCGTCGGGATTTGAGGAGAAGCTTGTGTTCAATGCCGCCGATCTTGAGGGCATCGACCCGAAGAAGCAGGCGGTCCGCATAGGCGGAACGGTCGGAACGAGAAAGAGGATAATAATCGAGGACAGGGCCGATGAACTTGGCATAAGGGTCCTCAACAGGATGGTGTGATCATGGATCTCAGCAATCAGAAGAGAATGGCGGCCGAGGTCCTCAAATGCGGCGAGAACCGTGTTTGGATCGATCCGGACAGGATAGAGGATGCGGCAGACTGCATCACGCGCGCGGACATACGCACCGCAATAGCGTCAGGCCTGATCGCGGCAAAGCCGAAGAAGGGTATATCCAAGGCAAGGGTAAGGTACAAACTCAACCAGAAGGCCAAAGGCAAGAGGAAAGGCCCCGGCAGCAGGAAGGGAACGGACAACGCCCGCGTGTCCGACAAGAGAAGGTGGATATCAACGATAAGGCCTATCAGAGACGAGCTGAAAAAGCTCAGGGATGAAGGAAAGATAACACCGTCCGTGTATCGTATGTATTACAGAAAGGCAAAGGGCGGCGTGTACAAGAGCCGCAGGAACATCAAGCAGCATATGATATCCGAAGGCCACCTGAAGGAGGAGATCTGATGGCAACGGGACCTAGATATAAAGTACCGTTCCGCAGAAGAAGGGACAACCGGACGGATTACTACATACGCAAGAAGCTGCTGACAGGCGGCGGGCTCAGAGCGGTAGTAAGAAAATCGTCCAGGAACGTGAACATACAGTTCGTCAAGTTCGGAATGGGCGGCGATGAGATACTGGTGTCGGCGGTTTCAAGGGAACTGAAGGCCATGGGATGGAAACATTCATGCGCAAACATACCGGCAGCATATCTCACGGGATATCTGGCAGGCAAGAAGGCCGTGAAAGCGGGGATCGAACATGCGGTCCTTGACATAGGGATGCAGACTCCCGCGAAAGGCGCGGTGCTCTTTGCAACCGTGGCCGGAATGGTAAGCGCCGGTCTGGAGATACCGCACGGCGACGTGTTCCCGGCGGGAGAGAGACTGAACGGCGCACACATCGGAGGAAACATAGCCGCTGATGTTGAAGCCGTAAAGAACGCGATAGACGGCGAGAAGCCGAAGGAAAAACCGGAAGAGAAGAAGCCGGCGGCCAAGAAGGCCGCAGCCAAGCCTGCAGCAAAAGCTACGGCCAAGCCTGCAGAGAAAACTGCGGCCAAGAAGACCGCAGCTAAATCCGCAGACGGCACGGCAACCAAAAAACCGGCCGCAAAGAAGAAAGTGAAGGAGGCTGAATAAGATGGATTGGATCCCTAAGACAAGACTGGGGCAGATGGTCCGCAGCGGCGAGGTCACAACGATGAGCGGCGCATTGGCAACGAAATTGCCGTTGCGTGAGGCGGAGATCGTGGACATACTCCTGCCCGACCTGAAGGATGAGGTCATAGACCTGAACATGGTGCAGAGGATGACCGACTCCGGAAGGAGGGTAAGATTTGCTGTCACATGCGTGGTAGGCAACGGAGACGGCTTTGTCGGCGTCGGAAGGGCCAAAGGAAAGGAAGTGGGCCCGACCATCAGAAAGGCGATAGACAACGCCAAGATCAATATAATAGAGATAAAGAGGGGCTGCGGCTCATGGGAATGCGGCTGCGCACAGCCGCACTCGTTACCGTTCGAGGTACGGGGAGACTGCGGATCGGTCTCGGTGACACTGAAACCGGCACCGCGCGGTATCTCGCTTGCCGTAGGCGATGTTGCAAAGAGCCTGCTGACGCTTGCAGGCGTACGCGACTCGTGGGGCTTCGCGAGAGGCAGCACCCAGACAAAGGTGAATTACGCACTGGCGACGTTCGAAGCGCTGAAAGAGACAACGCGCATAAGAGTGACGGACGCACAGAGGAACAGACTGAACATCGTCTCCGGATCAATAGGTCTTACCGTTGCCGAGACTGACGTTAACAGAATGGAGGAATGAACATGTTCGCAGTGATACGTGTACGCGGTCAGCCGGATGTCAATAAGGACATCCGCATGACGATGGAACTGATGAACCTCACAAGGGTGAACCACTGCGTCGTCATTCCCGAGAACGATGTGATGAAAGGAATGCTTCAGAAAGCGAAAGATTACATCACATGGGGCGAAGTGGACGAGGAGACGCTTGCGGAGATGATCCGCATACGCGGAAGGCTAGCAGGGGACATAACAATAACTGATGAATACCTGAAGGCCCATACGGAGTTCACAACGGTCGCGGACATGGCGAAAGCTATGATAAACAGCGACTACAGGATGAAAGATGTTGAAAGTGCGAAGGCGGTGTTCCGCCTTCACCCGCCCGCGAAAGGATATGAGGGGATCAAACGCTCATACCGCAACGGCGGAGCACTCGGATACAGAGGGAAGGCGATCAACGACCTGATCGCAAGGATGCTGTAGGTGGTAAGATGCCAAGCAGGACCAAGAAATTGAGAGGATCGAGGACACACGGACGCGGAAAGAAATCCGGAAGGGGAGCGGGCATAATCGGAGGTCACGGCAACGCCGGCCTCGGAAAGCATAAAAGATTACGTATGTTAAAATATGACCGAAACCACTTCGGAAGACACGGTTTCAAGAGACCGCAGAGCGTCGTGTCGGCCAATAGTGTTATCAATATCAAAGATATGTTGGAGCAACTCGACAACTACGTCCGTCTCGGATTTGCCACCAAGGACGACAAATCCTACAAGGTGGATCTGACGGGAGCAGGCATAGACAAACTGTTGGGAACGGGCAACATAAACATAGCGGTGGATGTGACGGTATCACAGATATCGGCGCAGGCGCGCGCGAAGATAGAGTCGTCCGGCGGATCCGTAACTGAATAACTGGAGAAAATCAAATGGATGAAGACAAAAGCCTGTTGTATAGGTTCAAACCTATTGCCGACAGGTTACCCGCCGTCACAAAACCGGAGGGACACATCCACTTCAGAACGAAGATGATGTGGGTCGTTGTGATCCTGGTAATCTATTTCGTGATGACCAATGTGTACATCTACGGTCTAGATCAAGAGAACACGTTGGATCTGTTTGCGCAATACAGGACCATAATGGCCGGCGCATCAGGCTCTCTGCTTCATCTCGGAATAGCGCCGATAGTCACGGCGTCTATTATAATGCAGCTTTTCGTCGGTGCGAAGATCATTAAATTAGATCTCACGAACCGCGATGACAAGGCGTGTTATCAATCGTTCCTCAAGCTGCTCGTGATCATAATGATAATAGTCGAGGGAGCGCCGCAGGTGTTCGGTTATCTTGTACCGTCGGCGAACTTCGAGTCCACGTTCGGTTCGGGAGGGGCGCGGTTCCTGATAGTTCTGCAGCTGTTCATAGGATCGTACATAATCTTCCTTATGGATGAGGTGGTGTCCAAATGGGGTATAGGCAGCGGAATATCGCTGTTCATAGCCGCAGGAGTGTCGGAGGCCCTGTTCACGGGAACGATAAATTGGAATACGGTGCACGGCGGCGCAGCCACGATGGCCAATATGCCCGCCGGAACGATACCCCAGACAATATTCATACTCAGCAACATGGGCGCCGCGGACATGGTCAACGGCGGCTACGAACTTCTGCTGTTGGGCGGACCCAATCCGCTGATAGCGCTAGTGGGAACTCTGGTGATATTCCTGATAGTCGCATATCTTGAATCGACGCGTATTGAGTTACCGTTATCACACGGGAGCGCCAGAGGCGCACGCGGCAGATACCCGATAAAGCTGATCTACGCGAGCAACATCCCCGTGATACTTATGATGGCGCTGCTGGCGAACATAAGTATGTTCGCCTTACTATTCTACACGAATCCGGCGCTGACGGGCATCCCTATATTAGGTAATAATAATCTGATAGGTTATTTCGATACTGAACAATTCGGTACGCATGCGGCCGGAGGATTTGCGTGGTATGTGTCAGCACCAATGGGACTGACCGATTGGCTGCTTCCGATGTTGGATCCGGGTGCGTACGGTGACGGGCGGAGCTCTATACAGCATCTGATGCGTGTGGTGATATACTTTACGGTCATGGTGATGGGTTCCATACTGTTCGCTAAGTTCTGGATATCGACTACGAACATGGGTGCCGAATCCGTTGCAAATCAGATACAGAGGAGCGGCATGCAGATCCCCGGTTTCCGAAGGGACCCGCGCGTTCTCAGGCGTGTGCTTGAACGCTACATTCCGATAGTCACAATACTGTCGGGTGCGATAGTCGGTGCAGTGGCGGCGGGAGCCGATCTGATAGGAACGACAGGTAATGCAACGGGTACGGGAGTTCTGCTGACCGTAGGTATACTGATACAATTCTATGAGGCCATGGGCCGTGAACAGATGATGGAGATGCATCCTGTCATGAGAGGATTCTTCGGAGAAAGATGATATGTCCGGCATGAGCAGAGAAGGTAAACCGCAGACCTCGCAGATGATGTTCCTGATGATCTCACTCATGGTCATATTGGGTGTGATGATGTTCATGGAGCCGGTCGGCAGGGCGCTCAATGTCGTTCTGGATCCGCTGATCGGTTTCAACCACGAATATGTGGTACCGACACTGATGCTTGCCGGAATACTGATGATCGGTATAAGCACGGTAATACGTACGATCATGATGGACACGATCACGCAGGCCAGGAATCAAAAGGAGATGAGCGCGTTCAACGCTGAGTTACGCAAAGCAAGGATCGAGAACAACCTGTACAAGATCAAAAAATTGACGGAACAGCAGAAAGCGATGATGAGCAAAACAATGGAATCGAGCATGAAGATGATGAAAACGCTTCCGATAACGATGCTCATAATCATCCCGATATTCGCATGGATCAGTTTTTTCCTGGGTTTTCCTGACGTTCCGGTCACAATGGCGGTACCGTGGGCCGAAACGGTGTTTCTCAGAGACACATTGTGGTTCTTACCCATATGGATACTTGTTTACATGCTGATTTCCATACCGTTCGGGCAGATACTCGGAAGAGCGGTACGCTGGTTCATGTTCAAGAAGCGTCTTGAAGAACTTGACCGGAAGGAAGCAGAGATCCTATGAGGATAACAATAAGCGGACCGCCCGGTTCCGGGAAAACGACCGTCTGCAATAAATTGGCGGCAAGACTTTCCTATGACGCCGTGGTGTTCGGTAAGATTTTCAGGGACATCGCATCCGAACGCGGACTCTCGCTGTCAGAATTGGGCGACATCGCAGAGAAAGACCGTTCGATCGATGAACTGATCGACTCCAGGATATTACAATTGGCGCGTGAGAAGGATAATGTTATACTCGAGTCAAGACTGTCCGCATATATGCTCACCCGTCATGGGATCCCCGCATTTCGCGTATATTTGGAAGCAAGCCCAGAGATCCGCATAGAAAGGATAGGGATGCGCGAGGGCGAAACAAGAGAAGAGACTCTGAGGATCACAGCGGAACGGGAGATGTCGGAAGCTAAGAGATACATGATGTACTATGGCATCGACATAAACGATACGAAAATTTACGATCTGATAGTGAACACCGATGAAATGGATGCGGACCGGGTCGTTGAAAAGATAATTGAATCGCTGAAGGTGGCAACATGCTTGTGAAGGATGAGAACGCAATGTCCGACAGGTGGGGGAAAAGGCCGTCCGACAGAAGCATAGGCGAACTCCTGGAAGCCGGTGTCATCGCATTGGACAAACCGGCCGGACCGACGTCGCACCAGGTGACCGCATGGGCAAAAGATATATTCGGAATGAAGAAAATGGGCCACGGCGGAACATTGGATCCGAACGTGAGCGGCGTATTGCCGTTATGTCTCGGGAAGGCAATGAGGCTGACCGATCTCGTTCTGTCGTCGGATAAGGAATACATATGCCTCATGAGACTGCATCGCGACCGCGATGAGAAAAGGATAAGAAAAGTGATGAGCGAATTCACCGGAAAGATATATCAGTTCCCGCCGGTGAGGTCCGCCGTGAAAAGACAGCTCAGAATAAGGACAATATCCGCGCTGGACATAATCGAAATATCGGGAAGGGATGTGTTATTCAAAGTTCTGTGCGACGCCGGAACGTATATACGGACGTTATGCACAGACATCGGGGAAGCGCTGGGATGCGGCGCCAGTATGTCGGAGCTGAGAAGATCCCGGTCAGGTTCAATGAACGAAAACGAGTCGGCGACAATGTTCGATCTGAAAGATTCGTATGTGTTCTGGCAGCAGCACGGACGCGAAGAGTGGATCCGGAGCATCGTGATGCCTATGGAGGTTCTCGTTGAACCTTTACCAAAGATCATCGTAAAGGCAAGCGCGGTCGACGCGGTGTGTCACGGCGCGGATCTCAATATCCGGGGGATACACATGCTTGACGAGGACATAAGGAAGAACGCTCTCGTTGCACTGATGACCGCGCGCGGCGAACTGATAGCGTTGGGGACGATGATGATGTCATCGCCGAAGATAATGGCGACATTCCAAGGCAAGGCTGTCAAAGTGACAAGAGTGATGATGTCCGCGGGCACATATCCGAGGATGTGGAAATTTTCAACAGACCTCGAGGTCACGTTGTCGAATTCAGTTGACATTTTGTCTATGGGGAAATAACATCAGTTCACGCATGCTCCAGACATGGTCCGTCAGCCCGATCGCCATCGCCGGTGTCACGTGTTTGTA
>Ga0123352_10004875_pt1 | contig 19963 bp, 19 predicted proteins | sample TergutLab28metaG_FD_89700 | JGI IMG/M metagenome (GOLD analysis project Ga0123352, IMG submission 89700) | Labiotermes labralis P1 segment gut microbial communities from Petit-Saut dam, French Guiana - Lab288 P1 | ecosystem: Host-associated > Arthropoda: Insects > Digestive system > Gut ...
AGGCTGAGTGGACCCCGTTCCAGACCCACTACTATTCAGAAAATCTGGTAGCGCCGGGGATCGAACCCGGGACCTCTGTATCTGTAGCCAGAAACTCTGACCAGTAAAGTTTTTTTATTTAACTATGGTACTCTGCTTGAGTGTGGGCCGGGTAGCTCAGTCAGTATAGCGACTGACTATGGGCTGGATGGTCTGGGATCGAATCCCGGTGGGGATGAGATTTTCCGCCTGTCCAGACCGGCCCTGGGGCCCACCCAGCCCCCTGTATGATGGGTACCGGATCTATCCTGGGGGTAAAGTGCGGCCGGAGTGTGCTGCTGACCACTCACCCCTCTTCTAGTGCTGCGGGCATGGAAGAGTAGAGCTGTACCTCTACCCACCCTCTGGGCCACATCGGGCCTGTAACGGGATCACTTTACCTTTTTACTCTGCTTGAGTAGAATGACAGTCCTGTTTGAAGAGTGTGTCACACATGTATAATTCTGAGCTGGAATATTTATCATGCTGTACTCTCAGATTCATCAGTAGTCATTAAAGGAAAATAATAATGCAGAATACACTTATGTAGACAGATAGGTTAGCAAACATAGTGGTTCTGTTAAGCTGAGAGGGTGGCTCTTTTTAGACATAAATTATTATTTTGCATTTTTTATGAAGATGAATGTTTTGTGCTTTCATATGTCCTTGATGAAAGTAACTGTTACCATTGTTCAGAAAGAGATTACTCCAGAATATCACTTATGTGGAAACAAATATCTCACAGCCATTTATCGCTGAAGGTTCATAATGTGTGTCTAACCAAATTTTTAACATAATTTACTTATGGCACTTTATTTGTTATAGTTCAGAAAGAGAAGACTTCAAGAACTTCTCCAACTGAGAAAGAAGGAAGAAGCAGACCTCAAGAAGGCGGGGCACAAAAACTACAAAGAAATTGCAGAAGAAAATTATAAGGTAACTCTTAATTCTTATGGGTGTGACAGAACAGCTGTTGACTGTCATCAGGTGGCATACTCTGTGGTCTGGGAACTGTATTTATATGTTACAAAGGGTGGAACCAACTGCCTAAATTGAATCTGACTTGTGGCCTTTCACTATACCCATGAGCAGGATTTATTATTAAGAAACAAAGAGTCAAAATATGGAACTTACTCATTTGGTTTGCATTATTGTGTGTTCACATCCCTCATCTGACACAGATATTTGTGATTTCCATTACTGCTAAACAGTGTTTTGAAATTTACATGCATGATTTTTAAATTTTGTATTTTTATTTAAGAAAGCAGTGTGAGCTAATTCCCACAAACCATTGCACTGGATTACAGGTATGTCCTGATTTCTAGATTAGATGCATTTCCAGACAACACCTAATATCACTGTGCAGATAATTGAAACATATATTTTGTATTAAATAATGAGGTTATGTTACAAAAATTGTGTACCTGTAAAGTTTCACCTCTGTGTACCATGAAGGCATGTGCGGGAGTGGAAGTATTCTTAAGCTCAGTGCTTAGTTGGAGGTGAGGGGTCAGCTTCACATTCCAGCCACTTTACCCCCAGCAAACGGCTTCCAGTACCCTCTGAATATGAGGCTGGGTGGGCCCCACAGATGTTCTGCATGCTTTGGAAAAGAGATAAATCTCTTCCCCCTGCTGGGCATTGAACCACAGTTCCTCAGTTGTCCAGTCCATAGCCTAGTCACCAAGTTAATATGTGTGTGAGTATTTCATTAAAACTGCTCTTACTTGACAGAAACGTCTTCTTGAACTGGATAAGGAGGTCAAGGTCTTTTCACCTGAAAGCATCACTGACATGGAAGATGTAACTCCAGACTTTGATGAATTGTTTGATTTCCTTGATCAAAAAACAAGTGATCATGTTCTTCGAAGCACCAATGTATATGGGGTAAGTTTCCTAAGCTTTTTTTAAGGTGTGTTATCCATATTGTGCTTCTAGAATACATAATGAAAGATGAAATATAATTCTGTTGCTACTAGTATTTATATTGTTTAATGCATTCCTTTACCCGTATTTTTATGCCACATCCAGTGTATTATGTGATTAATTTATCGTAACCTTCCCTGAGGTATTGTCACTCATCCTTAATGACACAACATGTTTTGAACCAGTTGGTTTATTCCCATTGGTTCCACTAACTTTGAGAAGTGAAACAGTGGAACTAAGATGATGAACTTTAGATCTTATGTTGAACGTAAGTTGTAATTCCATAAGTTTCAACAGTGACAGTGGATGTATTGACCAGCATCAGTTTTAAACCAAGTACTATATTTGATTTTTTGCCTGTTGTTTTGTATGGGTGTGAAGCTTGGTCGTTGACATTGCGGGAGGAAAGGAAGCTGAGGGTATTTGAGAACATGGTGTTGAGGAGAATATTTGGACCTAGGGGGGACGAGGTAACAGGGGGAATGGAGGAGACTGCATAATGAGGAGCTGAATGATTTGTACTCCTCACCCAATATTGTGCGGGTGATAAAATCGAGAAGAATGAGATGGGCTGGGCATGTGGCATGTATGGGTGAGGAGAGGGGGGTGTATAGGGCCTTGGTGGGGAAACCAGAGGGAAAGAGATCACTGGGGAGACCTAGGCAAAGATGGGTGGATAATGTTAGGATGGATCTCCAGGAGGTGGGATGTGGGTATGTGGACTGGATTGGGCTGGCCCAGGATAGAGACAGGTGGCGGACGCTTATGAGTGCGGTAATGAACCTTCAGGTTCTGTGAAATGTGGGGAATTTCTTGATTAGCTGCAAACCAGTTAGCTTCTCAAGAAGGACTCTGCACCATGGAGTAAGTAAGTAAGTAACTATATTTGATTTTTCAGTGTCTTTTTATATGCTTTGAACAGGTTATGGATACTGGGGTACCTGACCAGGAGGTTATAGGCTTGCCACAAACTCAAGACAACAAAGAAAACTTGTCTGAATTTAACTTCAGGAAGTATGCAGCAATGTACTTCTGTGGAAATGTCAATTATCAGTTTTCCAGGAAGCCTATCAGACGTTCACTTCTTGATCTTCCACTACCAGCTGACCAATTGGTAAGTCATGTGTAATGGGATGGTATTTGGTACATGCATGATCCCTGGTAACAAAGGTACACTGAAGCAGATTTTTAATAGTTCTTCCACTTCCACTATAATTCTTTCTAGCATCCTCACTGCATACACCTTATACTTTTGGTAGATGATGCAGCTTTGTTAAATAGTGATTCATCCATCAAATAAGACCACAAAGGTACAGAATATTTTTAAAAATCTGGATGAAATTTGATCAAGTCATGTGAAATTTCAGTTTATGGTAATTAATGTGGTAGCTGGATGTGTTGCTTTTACTTCTGTGGTAAGTGTCATGACAGTTAATGTTCACATTTTGATTTTTAAAGAATATGGAATTTATTGATACAGGGGACCTACATGTGACATTCCTGAACTTATCTTCTTCTTCCATATAACAGTTAGTTGCAGTAATCCCAAGTCAGTAACCTCAGAGTTAGACTTCCTCCATTTAAGATTTTCCTCAGTTTAGCATTAAAATGTACCACTCTCCAAAGTGTAACCCTATCAAGAACTGTGAGGTCATACATAACTTGCAAAATCTAAAATTTGGTGAAGTAGTTCATTTTTTACATCTGTTTTACATTCATGTACCTTTCATTTCATGTGTCCTCCACATATGGAAATCTACAAGGCTGGGATTTTAGGATGATGGTAGAATATGGATCTATGGACATTTGAAATTTCTCTTTGGCGTGGATGCCAAACAGTCATGGATATGTTCACATTATAATGAAGGCAACTTCATCTTCATCAGTTCCTTTTACTCCTTGTGGAGCATACGGCATCCATGAAGAGCTTCCAAGCATTGCGGTCTCCAGCTATCCCCTTGACCTCGTCTTTGATCTTCTTGTGCTTCTTATTTCATCCTCTATTGTCCTTCGCCACGTTCTCTTCGGCCTACCTGTCCTTCTATATCCCTGAGGATTCCAATCTAATGCAGTTTTCTCTATTACTCCTGTTTGCATTATGTGTGTCCAATCCAATTCCATTTTCTTCTTTTTTTCTGATTTTCTATTGACTTCTGATGTTCTTTGTTCATAATCTTATTGGTCCATTTTATATTCATTATTTGTCTTAAGCATTTATTTACAAATATCTGTAGTCTTCTTATTATCTGGTTGGTAATTTTCCAGGTTTCACAAGCATATAATAATACTGATTTTACATTTGTATTGAATATTCGTATTTTAACTTCTTTTGATATGTTGAGATTTCTCCACACAGGATGCAGCTGAACAAATACACCATTCACTTTCTTGATTCTACTTGCTACATCTTGCTGTGTTCCTCTGCTTTCTGACACCACACTTCCTAGGTATACAAAGGATCGAACTCCAATTTCCGTTTCCTCTAACCTAAATTTTTGCTTATTACAAGTATTAAGCCTCATCTCCTTCGTCTTGTTTATGTAAATATGCAAACCAACTAATTCTGCTTCCTCTTTTAGTCTCTTTAGCTTTTATTCCATATCGCAAAATCTCTGGGCTAATAGACAGATATCATCTGCATAGTCCAGATCTTCCAATCTTTCCTTCATACTCCACTGTATTCCTCTTTTCCTTAAACCTATCACTCTTTTCATAACCCTGTCTAGTATTAGCAGAAAAAGGGTTGGGGATAGAATACATCCTTGTGTTACTCCATTTCTGACTTCTATAAAGTCCAAAAGCTTTCCTTCATGGGAAATTTTGCACTTAAATCCATTTGGATAATCTTCCTTGGTGTACTGTACTGCTGTAGCATGAGCCACAATGAAGCTAACTTAGTTGCATGTAAATCGTTCTTGAAATTCAAATACCCACAATTTTGTAACAGTGCAGGACCAGACTCATATAAACCTTGTGACCCATGGAATAAGTGCCTGAAGTAATAACACTTTGTATGACAGTGAATTCTTTACTTTTGTCAAACAGTTTTCTTTGCAGTTGTAAGAAGAAATGTTATGTTTTAATTATTAAAGAATAATTGTATGTAAGAATAATTTCCTTTATTGTATTTGTTGTTGGGTGAGAAATGTTGTTTACAAAATTGCTTGAAATATGTGTTTGCTATTTATAAAGAATTATCAGAGTACTGACTTTGCTGTTATTCTTGCATGGAAATAAGGTACAGTGTCAGAAGCAGTAAATGTTGTTACAGAGAGTGTTAGTGAAAAGAGATGTGTTCTTAAGGATCTGCAGTACTCCTAGAATGCACCTGACAATGAGCCTACAGGTGTATTTGAAGTTGTTTTATATTGTAATTATCATGTTTATTTCATTATTGCAGGCTGCTAAAGCTCTTTGGGTTACCATTCTTCGGTTTATGGGTGACCTTCCAGAACCACGGTATGTTACTGAGAATCCAGACAAAATTCCTGTAATGACAAAGATAAATAAAACACTGAGCAGGAATTTTGTTAACAGCAAGGAATATAAGGATGCTGAAAGAGAGATACAGGTGAATGAAACTGTGTAGTATATCGTGTGGCAAATGTGACAAAAATTTAACCACATTTCCTGTTATAATGTTATTTACTATAGATTTACTATTTATTATAGATTCTCCTTACATTGTTTAAGCTTAAAAGTGATTTTATATGTCTGTCATATGAATAATGCATACTGGGAAGTGAATAAAGAAGGACATAATGTAAAATTTGAGGTTCTCACTGCAGTGACTGCAGATAACCACACTTTGGGAACAGTGGCAGGAGATTTCTCCGAGACATTACATGGTTTCACATTCCAGAGTATAGTTTTAAAGTACAGCTTGTCATGATGTTCAGCATGGATCAGAACCTAGCAGTTCTCACAAGTAATCTGTGATATTAAATGCTGAGACCTGAGAACTGGAGTGTTTTCATGTGAGTGTCTGGTGTACTTAATCAAACACTTTCTTACAATAATTACAGTTTAATAAGTTGTTAGCACTTACTCTGCGGATTTAAATCACCAGCAGGGCAAGGTTTATTGCCAGACATTCAAATGTTTAGTGCAAACATTTATAATAACACTATTATATCAGGAACTGTTGTATTTACTCAACAAAATAGCAAACACCTGTCTTTAAGCCAGAAGAATAAAACAACAAGGTCATAGTCTATAGAATTAATATCCTGTCTGTGAACTCTGAAGTTAAACTAAGATTTATATATATATATATATAATTAAAAAAATACACACACACTTTATATTTCCTACTCCTGTTTATTTTAAAAATTACTATGTATGAATCTTCATGGCTTACTATCTCGGTTTTCCTCTAATCCTGTAGGCGGCAAGTACGCAGATAGTACTTTGACACTTTTTGTCTGCTGCTTTCCAGACGTCTGTAAAGATCATTGTGCCTTATCTCTTGATATTACAAAAACTCTGCAGTTGATGAAACATCACTGAATTACATATGATAAATGTTTGTAGAGGACCTTTGCCTTTGTATTTATGCAAGTGCTTTATTGTGTCAGCTTGAAGAAATGGCACTGCAAAAGATGTCTGCAGCAGAGAGACGTAAATTGATCTCCATGACTCTTAAGCGCAAGAACAAGCTGAATGAAAATGTGCGGGGTCTACTGCAAGATGAGTCTGCTGTTAGTAGCTACACTCTGTGGCTAGAGGGTCGCCGCACCACTAACCTGGAGAAGATCCACTTCATCATAGGACATGGCATTCTAAGACCTGAGCTCAGGTGAGTTATCTATAAAATGAAATTAGGTGTTTTTGTGTATGTCTGTCTGTGACAGCCATAACTCATCAGGAAATGGAGGTAGGTGCCTGAAATTTGGATAGTAGTTTTGGAGTGACTTTGGTATGTTCCAGGTTATATATAACAAAAATCTGTCTGTGGGGTCAGGGCATATCCCCTGTATAGAATACCTAAGTGCCATGCTTACTGGGTTGTGGGAGAAAGAGTTGAGCATATCATGCAAAATGGCACAACCTGATGGCAGCATTGTCATAGATGAGATTAAAGCTTGGGTTGCTCGAAGAATACAGAAAGGATCAAGAAAAGAGGCCATGGAATAGCATGTGGTGATAATAATCAACAGTAATTGACATCAATGTTAGTGATCAATAACAATAGCTCAACCATGAAGTAGCACATGTCAGTAATGTTTGACAGTAATTGATTCATTTGCTTAAACAGACTTATTGAAGAGTTTGCAGTTGTATGTGAAGTGTGATTTGGTACTAGCCTGGGTGAAGATCGGACACATCGCTAGTGTTCAATATATGGGATTTAGACGCTGTCAACCACACCACTAGCCAAGACCTTAAACGTAAAAATTAATTTATAATGTTACGTGTCCTTTTATTTTGTTGTGTGAAGCTTGTTCTCTAGTCAAAGTTAGGAACAAGGGTTGAGGGATTAATTATTCTGTATTGTAAGAAGCTCTGACTGACAACTGGATGCTGAGAACAATATTACAACCGAGGAGTGGAATTAACATGAGGATGGAAAAACTATGTAATTCAGAATTTTATTATTTCTAGTGTTCAGCTATTAATGCTAATATGACTACGTGAAGAAGGGAGGTGTGAGTAGTATGTGTGACATGCTCGCATAAGGAGTTTTAGTAAGAAAATGTAAATAGATGAGACCATTTGAGAGACACAGACATGGTTGAGGGATAATATTAAAATCAGAAGTATATTGTAGCTTTGAATCATTGCTATTACAGGGATGAGATCTACTGCCAGATTTGCAAGCAGCTGACAAACAATCCAACACAATCGTCTCGTGCCCGTGGTTGGATTTTGCTGTCTCTGTGTCTTGGCTGTTTTCCATCTTCAGAGCAGTTTGTTAATTACCTAAAAAATTTCATTCGTGGAGGTCCACCTGGTTACGCACCTTACTGTGAAGGTCGACTTAATAGGACATTCAAGAATGGTTCTCGAACTCAGCCCCCATGTTGGATGGAACTTCAGGTTTGTAATAGGACATTTACTGGAACTTACCATGGCATTTTATAATGAATCATGTTTGGAGTTGTAGTCCTTAGACTGTAAACTATTTTATCCTAATTCCATTTTGGGAATGAATGAATGATTTTCACTCATAAAACTGATCGATATGCTCACACATCCACATTTATGTGCCTTCACACACTGAAACATAATCATGTATAAACCTGCCTTTTTGAAAATAAGGCAAAGTAAACATAATGAGAAACTTCATAATTCATATCCTTCATGACATATTGTTAGGATGACTCAGTCAAGAGGATACGATGTATGAGACATGTAGCATGCATGGGAGTGTTCAGAAATTCATAAAAGATTTTGTTTGGAAAATCTGAACTGCACTTGGAAGACCATGTGTCAATGAGAGAAAAGTATTAAAATTGATCTTACAGAGGGGCAGGGTGTGAACAGGATTAATTTGTTCCTGTGAATATGGTAATGAGACTTTGAATTTTGTAAACAGCTGTGAGAATGTATTGACAGACTTAGCAGCAATGAGCTTCTCAGGAATAACTGTGCTCTTTGGAGTTAGTCACTTGAAATTTGAAATAACAGACAACATTTCTGGGATCCTGGGATGTACCCTCGTATGTGGGATGATGTTGCTCTGAAATCTCATTAACTCTTACTTCAACAGTGACAGTTGACTACTGTTGTGTTTTAGGCGACCAAGTCAGGGAATCCTGTAGTAATCGATGTTACACTAATGGATGGCACCGTGAAGAAAATGAAAGCAGATTCAGCTACAACTGCTGAGGAGCTGTGCCATCAGCTGTGTGACCACATCAATCTTAAGGATCATTTTGGATTTTCTCTCTTCATTGCTCTGTTTGACAAGGTAAACATACTCAAAATAATGTATTTGACACTGCCTTAGCACACACTGTCTTTATTCCTATTTGAACGGCTTATGATACACACAATACTGACTGGGCTTGGATCTTAATGGGGTAGCATGTTACTAAGAAATGAGCAGTGAATTTGGAATAGGTAGCTAGATTAATTAACATAATATGCATCACACAAGAGTGTGTTTTATTTTATTACAATCAAACTGTGAGCTGAGGAGGTGACTACAATTATCTGTACATTTATGTAATGAAGGTTGCTATATATCAGAAATCAGCTTGCCATTATGTGGAATATTAATTCACATTAAATGGTGAAGATGCTGTGTGTTTTGAATTATGAAAGCAAGATGGGTGTTGATGCTGTTGCATACAGCTCAAGAACAATCTCTGATCTGGAAAAAGAAAACCTATTCCACTTTACTTCTTATTCTGCAAGAATCGAGATTTGAGGATTCCAGTCTTCAGTAATGTGACCTTTCATCATAGCCCTGAAGACCATAATCCTTGATTACTCAGTTGCGAAAACCTCAAAACTCACACTGAGGTTTAAATCTGGGGCACTGATTGGCTCTCTTTTCATGGTTTATAAGGCCTTCCCATTGGCCAAAACAAAAGTATATTCATCAGTCTTGTACCAAGAAGGTAGCATCACCCACACTATGTAAGGTGGTAGGCTGTATGAACTTGTCCTTTGTTGCACTTTTTGTAGTGAGGTTAGCCATTGGTCACTGGAAAATCTTTGTATGGCATTCTTGCTATCAGGCAGCCTTCTACATATTCAATGTACTGGTTCAAGTAATAGAGGGTAACATCTGTGGCTTGAACTGGAGTTATCCAGTTACAAGTGTAAATGATCATTATATTGTCTTATGTCTTGATAGTGATCTTAGTATTCTTTGTCTGTGCACTGACTTTATTATTCAACATAACCCTAAAAACTGCAGTTTGCATTTTGTGTGAAGATTACCCTGTCTTGGGATGTGATATTGTGTAATCTGTTAGATATGTACTGATAATGCACAGGAACCTGCTGCTTTGATAGAGGGTACCCTACAGATGGAGGTGGCAGCTTCCCCTGGAATGTCAGTGCATGGTGTCACATCCAGCAGACAATATTCACAGTCACTGCCATGATAAACTCCAACCCCATTAAATTTTTCACAGAAGTGAAGCTGAAGGTAGTTCCATAATAAGAACCACAACCAAGCCCTTCCAACTTTCCATTCATAAACAAGTTGCAGTTTTTTATACAGTGCTGTCTAACCAATATGGTTGACACAGGGCATCATACAATGCAAAACAGAGACAGCATAGAGATGAGCTCCCAGTTTTATCAGAACTGGCTATAAAAGTTATCATTGATTTCATTTATTGCAGAGGGTCTGTCCAAATTAGTAATATGTGAACCAGATATTCCACAAAATAATTGTGTGGCTTCCAAGAAATTAAAAACAAAAAATGGTTCTGGGCAGACGTAAATAAAAAACAGTCATTGCAAGATTTACCCCCTAATATAGAAGTGCTAATAGTGGTTGTAAACTGCCAGTTATAGTGCTGTGCTGATGGAGTCGTACTCTTGTGTGATGGTGTGTGAGGCTATGGAAGGAAATGTAAGAAAGTGTGTGTATATTTACAGTAAGTTAACGGTTGTTGGAAGATCTGTTATATAAATACGTTTTGAATGCCTGAACTTTACAGCTGGTATGAGAGGATTTGTGCCCTGTTCATCTAATCTGTATGAGAATGATGTTTTTATTATTTAGACTAAATGCAGTCAGAAGTAAATTATTATTGTTTTGAATAAAGAGAGACCAACATGATGTCACTTGCTTTATTATTTCATTATTTACTGCTCAACATGTTTCGGATGCTAATACGTCCGTGCTCAGGAGCTTGCGACTTATTTGATGAGTTAATGCATGGGTTGTATTGTTCTGGTTCGATGTGTGTTGGTGTTACGTTGTGGTGGTGTGGTATCCGTATGCAGGTTGAAGCCTGCATACGGATACCACACCACCACAACTTAACACCAACACACATCGAACCAGAACAATACAACCCATGCATTAACTCATCAAATAAGTCGCAAGCTCCTGAGGATGGATGTATTAGCATCCGAAACATGTTGAGCAGTAAATAATGAAATAATAAAGCAAGTGACATCAAGTTGGTCTCTCTTTATTCAACTATCAAGATGATTCACAGTCCAATAAACATATTATTGTTTTATAGGTATCTTCTCTAGGAAGCAAAGGTGACCACGTGATGGATGCCATCTCCCAATGTGAACAGTATGCTAAAGAACAAGGAACTCAGGAGAAAAGTGCACCCTGGAGATTATTCTTCCGCAAGGAGATATTTACTCCTTGGCATAATCCTGCTGAAGATCAAAAGGCCACAAATCTCATTTATCAGCAAGTAGTTCGAGGAGCCAAGTTTGGTGAATATCGATGTGACAAGGTCAGTTCTGAGCTCAGCACGTCATGTAGCTTTGAAGAACTACAAACAGAATATTTCAGGAAATATATTAATCCTTTAAGTGCCAGTGATAACCAGCTGTACCACCTGCTTTAATGTAACTTTAATCACTCAGACTTTTGCTAGAAGACCTATTTTGTTGTACATAAAATACAGTGTTGTGTCAGTTTACTTTATGTCAAGTATGTATCTTTCTCATTTTGAGTGCTGATAAAATTTAATTTTAAAATAAAGGATACATCCCAAAATCAAAGCTCAGAGAGTCATGGATGCTAGGTCACTATAGCACCTGATATCCTGACCCCCAGTATTTTCTGACTTATTGTTCTAATACTTCTCTGTGTGCATGTTAAACATTGTAATGTTTGCTGCTTTAATCTTAAATATAAGATTTAGATTGCAGCTTTCACTGGTAGTAAAACAGGAAACCCTACATCATCTGTTAGTCCTTAAAAAATTGTGGTTATCGAATGGTAATTACAAATCACCAACAACCAGTCTGCATGTACAATGCACAGACTGCCTTAGTCCAGTTATGTTCTTAATGGTGCTTTCTACATGTGTTTGAGTCTTTTGTAGGAAGTCAAAACCTCTTAAATTTATTATATAGATGTATGGCAGACTGATACATTATACTGGTTATTCTAGGAATATCTGTTTTTAGATATCTTTCATCATGATGTGAAATTCTGTACACATGATCTTGGTTAATAATTAACTAACTGACTAACCCACTATATAGAGCAGAGCCAATAGCTCCTCAGCTAGTGAAGAAATTCCCTCCATTTTATAGAACCTGAGACTTATGACCATGTTCACCAAAGCCCACCACTTGTCCCTATCCTGAGTAGGAAAATGCTAGCCCATCACCTAATCCCCAAGCTGGACAAAATCCCTTGCTGACTGTCCATGACTGTTGATTCAGTATATTCACATCTACCCTCCATATCTGGAGGTTCTCTTCCACCTGTAACCTGAGGATGCACTATGTCATGGTGACAGAGACCCACTTACTATAGTCCCTTGTATAACCACTGTCTAATATAATTTCCAAACATTTTTATGGAGTTGGCACCTAGATTTTAAAAAAATAAATATTTTGAGGCATGTTTATGATCATGCAGCTTTAATTAAATGTTTCATGTATCTAATGCACTGGAATAATGAAAACTGAAACAGTAAGCAGAGAATATTTTTCTTTTAACTCATGTGCCAAAAAGCTACAAGCTTTGAAGTCACTGTCAGTGACAGTACTTCTATCATTCCTAGTGTAATTCAGCACTATTCATTATAACTAACTCCATGGATCAGAATCCAATTTCAGAAGCTAAAGGTCCCTTGGCTAGTCAAGAAATTCTCAGTCTTTTATGGTACTCAAAAGTTCATTACTGCTTTCACAAGATCCTGCCACTGGTCCATCTCCCAGGGCAGATGAATCTAGTCCACCCCTTTACAAGCAGTGTCTTAGATCCATTTTAGTATTACCCTCATATCTAGTCTTATATCTGTCAAGTGTGGCTTTCCTTCAGGTGTCAGACTGAAATTTTGTATGCACTGTTGTTATTTCTATAAACTGTAAGTGACTACAAAATGTTGAAGTCAAAGGACATGGTGTGATTTCAGGAAGGTGACATTGCCATGATGGCTGCTCAGCAGTATTATGTGGAGAATGGTGCAAATTTGGATCCAAGAGTGTTATCCAATCTGTTACCCAATTACATTCCTAACCACTTTTTAAAAAGTGGTGCAGACAAAGTACTCAGCAGATGGGAGAAACTTGTTGCAGATGCCTTCAATAAGGTAAGTTCCAGACTTACATTTTGTCCACTAATGGAACAGCATTTTGGGTCACTGTTGTCATATATGTGCAGTTGTACATAATAATATACGACATTTAATGTGTCACCGTTTTGTCTGGCGTTCACAGAAGTGTAAATAACTAAGTTTATACAGGTATCCCGTGACTTTTACAAATTTCAAGGTTACACAATTTGATATGAATTTTTGGTGAAGGCTAAAAAGAATTATTTTTGTAAACCAAAAATTTAAAATTCATAAGCTTCTGAAACAAACAGCATTGAAGTTAATTGTATTGTATATTTTTCAATGAAAATAGAAGGCAGTGAAACCAAACAAAAAAAAGTGAACATCATATTTCAAGTTACATGACCACTCCTGGGAACACACCTACTGTGTATAGTGGAGGATATGTGTGTGTGAGTCTTAGAAAGTTGAATGTTACATTTCCTACGAACTTATACCTTATGAGTTTTAAAGTTTTGTTAGTAGCGTAGCTGAGGATTCAGTTCTTCTGGATATGACACTGTCAGTGGGTAATTAGATCCTGACATTCCCAGGCAATGTAGCGTCATCTTCGAGAATTGAAATGCCCAGAAGAAAGAAGAAGGATGAGGACACTTCACTGTCTCAAAATGTCCAGGCCTGAATACCCACTGACAGTGTCATATCCCAGAAGAATGGATATGTGAACTTGAAACAATTTGTGCACTTTGACGGCTGCATGATGTCTAATGGTTCCCATGACATTGGATGATTGTATGGGTAAAGTTAAAGGCAAAAGTACCTCTATACGTAATTAAGCACAAGGTCATTAAAATGTTTGGATAGGTGGAAATGTAACTGCATGCACTGTAAGTCTCAACACTAGATGGATGTGGGTGGCAACAGCCCTCAACACCCACTGAATAGGAGGCTGAGTGGGCCCCAGAACCAGTTTGGACACTGGAGAGGAGGAAAATGTCTTGTCAGTAACCATCTGAGCTATTCTGGTTCCTCTTTTATGAGTATGAAATGTTACTACATAAAAGTGAAAATAATTGACATAATGAACAGATAGCTCATACTGAAGTTTTATAATGGGTTTGAGGGCTTTTATTTTTAAACCTTTGAGTTAATGTTATCCATGAATTTCATATAGAAGCAGTCAAAGAAAATACCATTGGAGCGAATCATCAACACAGTGTCCCTAATGTTACAGTTTATCCTAACTTTATAAGCCAGTTTATGTTGTCATTGTGTGCATATACAATGCATCACTGTACAAAATGTTATGTGGTATTACATTGATATATTATGGAGAAATGTCAACAGCCTATATGTAGTTATAATATTTCACATATGATGTGACTTTTCCAGTTTTTTGTGCCTGTTTGATAAACTGCAGTGAAGCATATGAATCCTTTGAGTTTATGAAAAATGCATTAAAGTGTTGGAAACGTTGGTAATAGGGAAATATTTGTAATACGCTTTTTGTGTGAGAAAGAGAGAGACAATTGTACACATATAATGCTATTCTGTTTGTTTTAGTGTGTATTTGGCCAGACAAAAATTACCCCAATCCCCTTCAGACACCACACATTTGTTCCAGTGGTCCTTCCATTGTCTGAAGCACTTCTGGAACAGCCTCTTTGGAAAAGCCAACAGCTGTGTCATCATGTTTTGTTTTATCTCATCCATGTCTTGAAACCTATTCCCCTTCAACAGCATTTTCATCTGTGGGAATAGAAAAGAGTCACACAGGGCCATGTTGGTGAAGAGGGGGCAGCAGCACTTGTGGGATCTGATGTTTAGCCAGGAAGTTCTGAACAAGGTAGGATGAGTGGGTAGCAACATTTGCATGGTGCAGCTGCCAGTCACCTCTCTTCCACGACACAGGTCACTTGCACAGCACTGCATCATGCGGCCGGCAGAGAACTTCGACAAAGTACTGTTGTTAATGTTATGACCATCTGGTGTGTACTCATGGTGAATGATGCCTTCGTGACTGAAGAAAACTGTCAGCATCACTTAAACCTTGCTCTGAACTTGGTATGCCTTTTTGGCCTCAGAGACCCGGAGTCTTCCATCGGGAAGTCTGGGCTTTTGTTTCCAGGTCATACCCGCAGACCCAAGATTCATCACTGGTAATTATTGTCTTCATGAAGTTTGTGTCTTGATCAGCACATTGCAGCAAATCTCTGGCTATTGAAGGCAAGTCTCTTTCTGCTTGACTTTTGGCAGTTTTGGGACAGATTTTGCAAAGATGCATTTCACGCCAAAATCTTCTGTCAGAGTGGACTGTACTGAACCAAATGAAAGCCCCAACTTGTCGGAGAGCTCTCCAATTGTTATTCTCCAGTTATCCAGCACAGCAGAAAGCACTTTAACAATCATCTGTTGGTTCCTGGTAATGGAGGGCCTCCCTGAACATTCATCACTTTTGATTCACGTCTGTTTGAACCGCCTAAACCACTCCTTAACTTGTGTATGGCCCATTACCTCATTCCCGAAAGCCTTCTGAATCATATCATAGGTTTATAAGCATGAATACTCAAGTTTCTGGCACAACTTGATGCACACGTGCTCCTCAACTTTCTACGTCATCATCAATGTGACATGCACAACAGGTTTTTGCTGATTGCCAGCGATTCAGCAATCTGAGCAGGAGGCAAAAATTCACACATGCGCATGGAGGTCCAAGATCACAAGTGCCCCACTCCCGGCCCCAAGCACATTCTTGTCTTTAAAAAAAAAATAGTTGGATACTTTTTGATCAGGCCATGTACATTTACCAAAGTGACTGACTTAATTTAAATATTTACAATCATTCATACAGACTGAAATGTCAAGAATGACATGCATGAGAAGGAGCACATTTCTTATTATTAAGAAAGAACTGTAGTTCATGATCCCTTGATCCAGCATTAATTTTTTCCATGTCTTCTGTTTCCCTCACCTCTGTTAAAGTAGAAGCTCCTGGGCATGTAGATTACAAGTCCCTGCTGCTCCCTAGTTTAGTCTGTGGGTTCCCTCTGCTGCTGTCACCACCACCACCACCGCCATCATCGCAATAATAATAATAATAATAATATGGGGTGTACCTTTTATAACAGATCGAACAATACTAGCAAACCCATCTAATATAGTAAAAGGTAAAGTGTTCCTGTTACAGGTCCAGTGTGGCCCAGAGGGTGGCTAGAGGTATAGCTCTACTCTTCCATGACCGTAGCACTAGAAGGGGGTGAGTGGTCAGCAGCACGCCCCGGCCGCACTTTACCCCCGGGAAAGACCCAGTATCCATTTTACAGGAGGCTAGGTGGGCCCCAGGGCTGGTCTGGACAGGTGGAAAATCTCGTCCCCAATGGGATTCGATCCTGGACCGTACATCCCATAGTCAGTCACTATACCGACTGAGCTACCCGGCCTGTACCTAATATAGTGCTGCATGATAAAAAAAAAAACAGAAGCATTGCCTAGTGATCAGTATGGCCATACCACATGATTTAAACGTTAACACAAAAGAAAATGAAAAACTAAGCAAGTACAAAGTCCTGGAGATCGAGGGCAGCAGAATGTGGGAAAATGAGGACAAAAATTATGCCATTTATAATTGGAGCATTAGGAACAATTAAGAAGGGATTATATCAGAACCTTCAGTTGCTCCCAGGTCACCCATCAGCCATAGAACTACAGAAGATCACACTAATGAGCACTGCACACATCATTTGTAAAGTGCTGGGGTAAATCGCTTTGATCTGTTGTTGAGATCTGGACTTCAAGAATAGGCAAGAATAAATTTTAAATAATGATAGTAATAATATATCATACTGTTGGGGTTTGCAGAGATTATTTTACAGACATCCCCACCTCAAAAATGGGCTCCTCTACTATATGAAGACAGCTGAAGGATGAACAGAGGGAAAGTGGAATCTTTATACAACAGTGTAATAGTATAAAGTTAATGTAATTGTTAACAGAGGCTGCAATTTTATTTTACAGAGCTACTTTGCAAGAGAGAAAGTGCCTGACACAAAGGTAAAAGAGGATATTGTGGCATATGCCATGATGAAGTGGCCACTTTTATTCTCAAGATTTTATGAAACAGTGAAAATATCAGGTAAACCACTATATAACTTGAGGAAGGTACTAAATGCATGTGTGATCATTAACATGTTCATTGCTAAATGTGTGCATATAATATGTGTGTAGCAAGGAACGTAAGATGTCAGCTTTCACTAAAATTGTTACATTAACAAAACACATTTAAGTAATATTGATCATCTACAGAATAACATACACTGAGCTAATTAACTTCACACTTTATATTCTTCCTTAAACAACTGAGAGTTATTCATGGAAGCTGGGCAACAGAATGTGTCCATAGCTTTTAAATTCATTCTTCATATTTGTTTTTTGAAGGCATATTTCAATATCAGTCATTTATCTATGCTTGGTCTCCAAATTATTCTACTTCCTTCAGGTCTTCAAACTTAGAGTTCATAATTATTTCTTATTTCCCCTATAGGCTCTCCATATTCTGCCTGTCATATTATTTGTAACTTAATCTTTATTGTGTGAACATTACTGTACAGGAATAGAGGCTTTAAATCTCAGAGCTTTCAGCTAGTAATGAACGACAACTGTACTGAAAAAATTTACATGTGTTTGGAAATATTCCTGCTAAAATGTTCTGGGAAACGGTATTCGGGAAAATCTTACATTGCAAGTTTCTGTAGAGCTGTTCTTTTATTATTATAAACATACATTTGACATTTATCTCAGTATTTAACCAACCTGATGCACAGAATTTGTTTCACAATAAGTTTTATTTCATGCCTCTACATGTGTCGAGCACATGTGCTCGAAACATGTAGAGGCATGAAATAAAACTTATTGTGAAACAAATTTTGTGCATCAAGTTGGTTAAATACTGAGATAAATATACTAAGATGCACGGTCAACAAAACGTCAAAATACATTTGACAGTTTCTGTTCTTTCACTTTTATAAATATGCATTGCCAGTTTCTCTAATGCTGTTCTTTTACTAGCACAAAGAAGATTATTTCCAGTAATGTTTATAGATTCCTGAAACAAAATAAAGTATTATGTATATAAATAAAAATTTGCAGCACTGCCATTCCTGGGAATGCTTTCCTTCCACTTGATGGTACAGCTGCGGTATAGCAGTTTACCTTTATATGACGAATACAATCCATGCATATATACACAGGTGAACATGGTATGTCAAGCACTGATATTCAGTGCTGTTTGTTTCTGTGTATGTGAGGACACATAACACCTCACATATTATCCTGTAGCAGGCCAGTAATTGATATGTTGAGCTTTGGCATTTTGTATGCATGTGGGTTACATCTTCATCTTGTGGTGGATTGAGGGTGAGGCTCATATGTATTCGTTTCCAACAGATACTAAACCTAAGTCAGACAACATTTTTAATGGTTGTTTGCTATAGGAGGATGATAGAATTACGTAGCTGTTCAGTATACTGAGAATGAATGAGTGAAAAAATGTTGCTGTCCAGGTGCATGTTCCAACTACTTGGACAGGTATTAGCCATTCTGTCTCCTTTGTCAGAATAACCTGTGTGCCGGTTGTAGGCTTCAGCAGTGGTAGTTTTTTTTTTAGCTTTTCATGTTCATCACGAAATTTGATTTGTGCAAATGGTTTATGCCTTTGTCTCTTTATTTCAAACCTTTATTGATTGAAGTTGCATGTGTAAATACCATTAGCACTTGGTCATGCCTATTGCCTGCTGTCAGTTTTATCTATTTATTATACAGGTGTCCACAAGTTGTGCATTATAAGCAATACTGAGAACTAAGGTGTGATGTTAACATAATTATGAATGTCACTGATGCATGTTTTGGTACTGATATCCATTTGCACTGGGCATTCCTGAAAATTGTGTTTTGAGCATGATTTATCTATTTATTATACACTGAACAACACTGTCATATGCTGAGACTACATAGCATCAAACTGTGAGATGGTTACTGAATACTGAATTTGAAAGGATGTGGAAGGAAGGTCTTATGGCCTGGTATCAGACACTATCATACCATTTGCTTGGCAGGACTGGGAAAAACCACATAAACCCTCATCAGCCAAGACACAAACCTGGGACTTCCCAAATGCAAACAGGAGTCGTAGTCACTCAGCTGCAAGATACAGTCTGAACATGTTGCACAACAAACTGAATGTGGACATGTGGGCATAATTGGTTTTGATTCAGGCTGTCATCATGAATCAGTAAAAGTATTTTTTGTATTAATGAACATGTATATTTACATAATTCGTCTTAGCTAATATTTTGTCTTGCAGGACCAGAAATGCCTAAGAACAACATGATTCTTGCAGTTAGCTGGACTGGTATTTATTTTGTTGATGATGAAGAACAAGTTTTGTTGGAGCTGTCTTTCCCAGAAATCACTGATGTGATTTACAAGTAAGTTCAGTTTAATATGCAGTGGATACAGGATCCAAGCCAAAGCAATGTAGATAATCTGAACAATGTAAGATGTGAAGTTAGCAGACATTTCAGGACCAAAAAGAGGGCATATATGAGAGCTAAAATTGAGGAACTTGAAACTAACAGTAAGATCCAAAACATTAGGGACTTGTATAGGGGCATCTGTGACTTTAAGAAGGGTTACCAGCCTAGATGTAATATAGTAAAGGATGTGAAAGGTGGCTTGGTTGCAGACTCCCACGGTATTGTGGCTAGGTGGAGGAATTATTTCTCCCAGCTATTCAACGTGCATGGGGTTAAGGATGTTGGGCAGGCAGAAATACACACAGCAGAACCACTAGTACC
>Ga0123352_10004876_pt1 | contig 19962 bp, 14 predicted proteins | sample TergutLab28metaG_FD_89700 | JGI IMG/M metagenome (GOLD analysis project Ga0123352, IMG submission 89700) | Labiotermes labralis P1 segment gut microbial communities from Petit-Saut dam, French Guiana - Lab288 P1 | ecosystem: Host-associated > Arthropoda: Insects > Digestive system > Gut ...
TGCGTAGACCATTCGAAAAACCAACCAATATTTCATCGTATGACAATTCAAAAACCAACCACGGTGTTTTTGTTATACAATGAAAAACCGACCCTCGTTTAGATGTGAGTGGTCAGTTTTTCATTTAGATTGTGTGGTTGAAATTTCGCTTGACAAAAGCAAGAAGCTGGTCAAGTTCCTGTTGTTGGTGTTTTTGATGTTATCGTTACGCGTGAAGGCGAAAGCCTGACACTGGTTGTTGATGTTGATTTATCACCGCCTGACATATTCGCTGTACCGCATTACGTGCTAATCAACAACGAAAACGTTACATCTGCGGTGGTGATACGGGGTTATGCCGAAGTCTATATTGAGGTAGATTCTAGTAATTTGCCTTCCAATATTATCGTCGTTGTCAATCAGGACATGGATACCATCATTGTGACAGCTATCCGTCCTGTTAGCTTGCAGGATTTCATCTCTGACACCTTCGAAATTTATGTAACCCGCGGAAATTCTAGTGCAGTTTTACCTGTTTATGTAAACTGGACTTGTGCGCATTATGCCTTCGACGATATCCAAAGAGACGCATAGTACCACGAAACTGTTAGCATTTCCGCACTCTTCGGATTGTTCCGAGGTATTGCTCCAAGAACTTTTGCTCCACAAATGCAAATGTCGCGTGCAATGTTTGCAACAGTTTTAGCGAACTTGGAGGGCGTGGATTTGACTCCTTATACTACAACTGCTGCAAGGTTTACGGATGTCTCGCCAAATGCATAGTATTTCTCTGCTGTGCAATGGGCGGCTAATGCAGGCGTAGTTGCAGGCATGGGTGACGGAACTTTCGCTCCTAATGCTGATATAACTCGCGAGCAAATGGCAGTTATGCTTTATCGCTACATCGTCTTAAGTGCTATCCCGCTGTACAAAAGTGACACAATACCTTTTGGCGACTATGCGGAAAAATCCTATTGGGCTGTTGCATCAGTCGAAGCAATCCAAGCAGCAGGAATCATCGCTGGCTTCCCTGACGGCACTTTCCGTCCTCAAGAATCTGCAACTCGCGCAGAAGTCGCAACGATTTTTGCTAGATTTTTAGTAATGCTTAACAACGATATGAACTAAGGCTGTATTAAATAACATCAAAAAGACCCGAGGTTGCCAATGGTCATCTCGGGTCTTTTTGACCTTGCTTGTTTTGCACATTATTTTGAATTTTTAGAGGTTGGGGAGACAACTTTGACTTTGAACCTCACCGATTGTATACAATTTATCGACCCTCATCTATCTCTGTCAACTTCGCATTATTTGAAAAGGCATAGGCTTTTGTGCAATTTTTGAAAAACACATTATGTATAAAATTGCACCAAGAAAATTGCTGATCCACAACAAAGCTTCGCTTGCTTTTCATTAGTAAGTGAGTATGCATAGAGTAATGCGACACTGACACAAAACTATCAATCTGACCTGAGTTTAACTAGCTATGCATATTATTCTCGGCGAACTTGCCAAAGCCACCTGTTTCTGTCACAACCAACACTTCCATTGACACCATCCCCACATCATGCGAAAATAGTCTTTGCGACAATGCAACTGCATTTCGACATTTTTCACAGGGGCGTGACCACGATGAACGCAAGACTAGAAATCAAGAAATATCTAGACCACTGCACTAACCAAAAGAAGCTAAGCCAAAAATCTACAAAGGCTTACTCCATTGACTTGGAACAATTCGTAAGCTTTTTTGACAAAAACCAGGATAAAATCATTAGCAAAGCGGGCATATGTGCTTACATTTCAGAATTGCATAACATCTATGCGCCTAAAACCGCAAAACGAAAACTGGCAAGCCTGCGAACTTTCCTTAATCACCTTGAATTTGAGGAAATTATTGATGCCAACCCACTGCGCAAAGTTAAAACGAAGTTTCAAGAGCCAAAAATCTTACCGAAGGTCATGCCTATGAACTTAATCGAAATGCTACTTACTGCCGCACACAAGCAATCCTCACAGGCAAATACTGAACACGAGAAGTTCGTTGCACTTCGAGATGTGGCAGTGATTGAGTTACTTTTTGCCACAGGTATGAGAGTTTCTGAATTATGTTGCCTAAAAGTTGAGGATATAGACCTCAAAAGTGGCTGCATCTGCATAATGGGCAAAGGCTCAAAGCAGAGAAATGTCCAAATCGGTAACGCTGAGGTGCTTTCAATCATGCAAAAATATCATGAAGAGAATCTGACCCGCATAAACAAATGCGGTTTCTTTTTTGTGAATCGCTTATCCTCTCGCCTTTCGGAGCAGTCGGTTAGATTTATGATTCAAAATCTCTGTAATAAGGCGAATATCCACATAAAAATCACGCCACATATGTTTCGCCACTCCTTCGCAACCCTGTTGCTGGAAGAAGACGTAGACATCCGATACATACAACAGATGTTAGGTCATAGCTCAATCCAAACAACACAAATCTACACACAAGTGTCAACAGAAAAGCAACGCCAAATTTTGACAGCTAAGCATCCGAGGAACAAAATTTTTATCGAAAATTGAAAATAGAGATTGACTATTGGGTTATTTTGGGGTATAATCGGATACAGGATAATAAAGAATTATCCTGTATACAGCAAAGAGCAACATTTCTTTGACGACCGCTTCGGGTTAAAAGTTGAATTTCGAGAACGCATTATTTTAACCCGCCAGAAGCTGAGAGGTAATTTTTGAACTGCCAGTTATGTATATTTTTTTAACTTAAAATCTGGAAACCTAGTGTCGAACTATGCAAGAAAATTGTGAAATTTGCTAACACCCTTTCGGCAGAACCTTGCATTATTTGCATACCTACTTAGGTGATTGATGAACTTTGCCGAAGCTGGCATTGCTTAGTAGCGTAGGTTGCGACACAATGGCACAAGCGCCTTTTGTAATTGACAGTAATTTTAGTTAAAAAATCCAAAACAAGAGCGATTCATAAGTCAAGTTTATGTTGCAATTTACCTCGAAATCTGATATAATAAGCACGGACGCAAAATAATGATAGAGGGTGGACGCGCCGTGTTGACCAGTAACGAAAACTATTTCAAAATTCTAAACACTATTAAGGTTCAAATTGTAAGTGCCCAGCATAGGGCTGTTTTAGGTGCTAATAAAGAGCAGATACTGCTGTATTGGAATATCGGAAAGATCATCCTTGAAAATAGCTCCTATGGAAAGGGTTTTATCGAAAATCTTGCCCGTGACATAAAATCTGAATTTCCGAATGCAAAAGGTTACTCTAAGCGTAATTTGCAATATATGCGCAAGTTTGCGGAACTCGTCACCGTTGAAGAGAATGTGCAGACACTGTCTGCACATTTGACGTGGTCGCATAACAAGTATCTCTTTGATAAAACGAACAGTCTTGATGAGTATTTGTGGTATGTAGCACAAACTCTGGAAAATGGGTTATCGCTGTCTTCGCTTGAATATTATGTGGATACAAAAACATATTCAAGACAAGTAACGAGTGAAAAAGCTACAAATTACGATACCATATTACCATCACCCCAAAGCAACCTTGCAATCGAAACGCTAAAAAATCCCTACATTTTCGATTTTGTTGAGCAAAGGGAAGGAATAATCGAACGAGAGATAGAAACAGAATTGGTATCAAATATCGCTAAAACCATTATGGAGCTTGGCAAGGGATTTGCTTTTGTGGGCAATCAGTATCATTTGGAGATTGGCGGCAAAGATTACTATATAGACCTCTTATTCTATAACACTAAACTTCGCTGCTATATTGTGATTGAGATTAAAAACACTGCATTCAAACCCGAACATGCTGGCAAGCTTAATTTCTATCTCTCGGTCATTGACGACACTCTCCGTCATGCAGACGACAATCCATCCATTGGAATTTTACTTTGCAAAGAGCGTGACAAGCTGACTGCGGAGTATGCACTGCGAGACATTAACAAGCCGATTGGTGTGAGCGAATACAAACTTTCCGATTTTATACCAGCAGAGCTTGCTGAAGCACTGCCGTCTACCGAAGATATCGAAAGGCGCATTAAATTGAAATTCGAGATTGATGAGAGTTAAAGCCCTATCGTACAGTTTCGTGTGAAGCGGCAAATAGATGTTGCGACAATCTCGGAAGTTTGCATAGTGTCTTATTATCGAGAAGTCGCAAATACAAGTTGCTTCTGTAGTTGGTAGAGAATAGTATGCGGCGCGAGCTGGGGAGGTTTTATATGAAAGGGCAGAATATTGGTCTTGCTTTATCTGGCGGCGGGATTCGCGCAATGATTTTTCACTTGGGTTTATTTAAGTGGCTTGCCAGAAACGGACTACTCGAGCAAGTCAAGCGAGTTTCGACTGTTTCAGGGGCAAGTTTGTGCGTTGGGATGATTTATGCTCATAACAACCATGAGTGGCCTACGAGCGAGAAATTTCTTGCGGATGTTTTGCCGTCAATAAAGTCAGCTCTGTCGATTGACTTACAACTTTCTGCGCTACGCAAACTTTTCACCTCCCCGATTTATTGGAACAAACGAGTTAATATCGTTGCGCAGGTTCTTGAAAGCAAATGGGGTGTTTATGGTGAGTTACCTAATTTGTCTAGAGGTGTCTCTTGGTACATAAATTGCACGACCTTTGAAACTGGTAAGCGGTTCAGATTTTCCCAGGAACGAATGGGTGACTATACCATTGGCTATGTTGAAAATCCAAATATTCGACTTTCTGAAGTTATGGCTGCTTCAGCAGGATTCCCCGCTTTGATTGGACCTTTTGTTTTACGTGCAAAGGATTATGAATGGGTATCCTCCAAATTTTCAGATGAAAATCGACACCTAACAAACAGTCGAGCCATTCACCTTTGGGATGGAGGGGTTTATGACAACTTTGGTTTGGAATCAATTTTCAAACCAGATAATGGTGGCACTCTAGCAGGGAATCTAGATTTTCTAATCGTCAGCAACGCGTCGCCTTCAATAGGAGCACAACTGCGTAAAAGAGAATGGTCTGTCAGAAACCTAAAGAGACTTTTGGATATTTCGATGGATCAAGTTGCATCGCTTCGCAGTCGCTCAGTAATGGACTTTATTAAACGCACTAATCAAGGAATGTACTTCAAAATTGGGAATAGTGCCGAGAAGATTACCGAAGCAAGCGGGTGTTCAGAGGAGCTTAAATCGCATCTTGTTGATAAATGCTTAACGGTCGAACAGGTACAAAGGGCAATGAAATATAAAACGACACTCAGAAGACCGAGAGATGAAGATTTGCACTTATTACTACGTCATGGTTATGAAGTTGCGGATTGCACATATCAGTGTTATCAAAAACATAGATGGGAGGAATTATAATTGTCACAAACACTTACATTTTACCCCTTAGGGAATGCACAAACGATGCAATTGGAGCTAAGAAATCAAAAACGACTGCTTGTAGACTTTGCTAATGTCAAATCGGATACCGCAGATACATCTGACAAACGCTGTAATCTTGTCGATGAGTTCGAGGGCATAACTAAGTTTGATGTGGTTATGTTCACTCATGCTCACGAAGATCATATCAAAGGAGCAGCAGACTTTTTTAGAATGAATTATTCCCGAAAAAGCGATACAGGTGTTGAAATTGGAGAACTATGGCTGTCTGCCTCTTTTGTAGCGGATGCCGATTGCACTTGTGAAGATGCTCGGGTAATTAGACAAGAAGCTAGAAGCCGAATAAAGACTGGGGAAGGCGTAAAGATTTTTGGATACAGCAACGAACTAAAAGATTGGCTGAAGAAATCCAGTATAGATGAAGATTCTATAAAACACCTAATTTTTCGAGCCGGACAGTTGATAGCGCATGATTTGGGTAATGAGGTGAGCTTTTTTCTGCATGCCCCTTTTTCTGTTGATTGCGATGATGTAACGGACAAGAATGACCCGTCGGTCGTAATGCAGATGAGACTTCATAATTATGAGCGAGAAACTAATGTCCTTGTGATAGGCGATGTTCCTTGTGATGTTTTGGATGAAATTGTATCACGGTCTGAAAATAATAATAACCTCGATTATCTTAAATGGGACTTATATGATGTCCCTCATCATTGTAGCACAACGGGCTTATGCAATAGCCCCAATGAAGGTGTTGAGCCAACCGACAACATTAAATGGCTGCTTCAACAATCAAACCCAAACGCCTACATGATAGCATCTTGTAAAACTTTGAAAGACGCGGACACTCCACCCCCTTCCGAGGATGCGGCAAATGCTTATAAGTCTTATAGCAAGGGCGATGTAACATTTCGCATCACAATGGAATGGCCCAAATCTAGTGCACCCGAACCTATGAGCTTTACAATCGACAGCAGAGGCCTGAGACCTAAATCATCAAGTGGCAATGCCTTTATTTCTTCTCCTGCACCAAGGGCAGGTGACGTATGAATCTCTTGACGAAAATCGGTCGCCAAATCGAAACTCTTTTGAAGCATAGCGGCTCTGTATATGGACAACTTGTTAGTGCGAGTAGTGAAAACGGGTGTGATATTATCCTTGTGAACTTCACGCCAACTTCGTTGTGTCAATATCGTGTTCACGACATCAGAAATTCCGAGCTACTCATATTTCGTTTAGAGGAAGGTGTTAGACCAGCAGTTTTTCCTCTACGCGAAGATTTTCCGCTTACTTCTCATCAGAATATTGACGGCGACCGGCGAGAGTTATGCCTTTTCGATTTAACCTACGAGGAGTTAAAATCGCTTCTCGACGGGAGCTTTCTCCTAAAGCAAGTAGACGATTGGCTTTGCAGAGTCGCTAGTGATGAACTACATGGAGTTTCACAGCCGCTGGAACCTTATTTTTTCACTACTGATAGTATGATTGTTTTAACAGAGCCCTCTCTTCCGCGGTTTCATTTGCAACCAGTTGCGATTAGCGGCCTACGCTTCTTCGTTCAACATACGCTGCCTCGTAATGCCGATTGTTTTCCAGTTATACATGTCCACTATAAAATTGATGTTGAAACAGACAATATCATCAAATCACTACCTAGAAACTTACATGAGTTGATTGATGCTTTTCCCAGCAACAAAATTGAGGACGAAATAGCTAAAATGCTAATCACGGCGGAACGCGAAATGACCGACAGGAACACACTAGAAAAAGCTCATATTTTGCTGTCTCTATTAATTTCAAAGACCATGCCAGGTAGTGATCGTGAAAGTGTGATTGAGGTCAGGTGTGCGCTCACTAAACAAAAAGGTGCGTCGTTGCGACGCTTATTGGGTCTGGATATGAACAATCTAGGCGCAAAAGACTTGACTGCAATAGAAATTGAACTTCACAGTTATTGCTATGATATCGATAAGGTTCATGCTGCCCTATATAATGGTATTTTAGAACATGGGGCATTAAACACAAAAATTTTGCAGATTGGCGTAGGCGCACTTGGCTCACAGATTTTGAATAATTGCGTTAGAGCTGGATTCGGGGTATGGACACTTGTTGATAAAGACATCTTTCTGCCTCACAATGTCGCACGCCATAAACTTGATCCAGGTGATTTTGGTAGCTACAAAGCTGATATAATGGGGGCGTGGCTAGACGAGTTTTACAAGGAACAGGAGTCGCCCAAAAGGCAACTATCGTACCCAATCGATGTTTTAAAGCCTGAAAAGCACGATGATGTGTGCCGCTTAATTCAAACAAGTGACGTGATTCTTGATACAGCCGCTTCGCGAGCTGTGAGCAAAGTGATTGCGATTGACCATCATCATAGTAGGCGTATAATAGCATTCTTTATGAATCCGAGTGGGAGTTCTGCAATTGCTTTAATCGAAAATAAAGAGCGTACTTGCCGGATAGATACCATAGAATATGAATATTTCAAAAGGCTTGTTGATCACCCCCTTCACTCAAGTCATTTCGAAAGAACTGAAAAGGTATACTACTCAACATCTTGCCGCAGTAGCAGTTCTACAATCCCACAAGATGCCGTAGCTGCTTACAGCGCGCTATGTAGCAAAAAACTTAAAAATGCGCTAATTTCCGAGTGCGCCGAGGTTCTTATATGGACAGAAGAGGACGATGGTATCACTTTAGACAAGTTCAAGCCTTCCCAGTACCAAAAGCATGAATTGACTGATTCAAGCGGCGACATATGGACGGTCTTAATCTCAAACGAAGTTGAGAACGAAATCAAAAAAGCGCGCTTGGCGACCTCTGGCGTTGAAACTGGTGGTATCCTAGTGGGCGATATTGACAAATCAAGAAATATCATCTATATTGTTAAAAACATTCCAGCTCCTATTGATAGTATTCATGCACCTACATCTTATATTCGGGGATGCAAAGGCCTGCCAGGGAAATTGAAAAACATTGCAGACTTATCGCATAATGTTCTGGGTTATGTTGGCGAATGGCATTCGCACCCCAGTTCGGACACAAGCAAAAGCAGTGACGACGACGTGCTGTATGAAGCTATGAAGGATTTCGCATCAAATAATTGCTCGCCCGCCACGCTAATTATTGTTGGAAGTTGTGATTATAGCATTTATATTTAGCTTAATAGCGATTTATCCCCAAAATTGAGGGCAGTTGCGTTGCACACAAGAGGCAAGATAATGAAGTGTGCCGCGAAATGTTTCGCATTATTTAGCATATGTTGTCGGCATCACTTACGAACTCGACTTCGCATTATGTATATACCCAAAGTTTCATACTACCTTGTCAGTTTCGCATTATTTTAGGGCACAAAAATTATTTGCAATTTTTGAAAGGCGAATTAATAGCATAATTCGAAAGTCAGAGGATTATTTCTGACAAACGCATTATTCATAGTTGACCACACCCACATTTTGCATTACAATAAACATCACTAAAATATCAAGTGCGGAATTGGGTTATCCTTGTGAAAACATCACTGACTATCGACATATCAGCGTCCAACCAACGGATTACTTAATTGCGTACGTATAAAAAAGGAGAATCCAAATGCAAAATATGAACAACAACCTCCAATTAATGGCAGTAGCTTTCGATTTTTTCGGTAAGCTGGATAATGAACAGATAAGCGACCTTTTAGAAGGCAAGGTATCATTGAGACTGCAAACATCCGAAGATGCAACAATCGAAGCTCTTATTGAAGAAAAGCTAGTCCTGCATAAGGCAGATATTGATGATAAGTTCAAACTACTGAGCCAACAAATCGAATCCTTGAGCACAAATGTAAAAACATCTTCAAAAATCTCGTCGGTAATTCCAACGGAAAAACCTGAACTATCGAAAAAGAACAGCCCAGTTAAAAACACATCCGTAGGCAAAAGCTCCAAGAGAACAAACAAAGCAGGCAAATCAAATAAGCCAAGCAATAAAAATATTCCCACCAATCTATATATTGACATCGAACCCATTGTTGAAGAATTAAGAACCATAACTACTGCAGATGCTCTTACCGAACATTTGGCGTCCCCTAACCTAAAATACAGCACTATACAACGCATAGCATCTAGACTTGGGATTAAAAATGCTAATAAGATTACGGGTGAAGTCCTAAAAGATGAGATTACGAAAACAATATTGCAAAGCCAAGCGTAGAATAGCGTTGTTTTACGAAGACAAGTTTCTGCCGCTTCTGCAAAGATAAAATTCGGAAGGCAAAGTTACATTAGGACGAAGAGCTATTTTTGTGTTTTGCGCATCCAACAACGAAAATAACCTACACTTCACAATATGCAAAGTAATATGCCTAGCAGACACATATTGAGAGCACCCATTTATATAATTGCTTTTGAGAAAACAAATTAGCCATTGGTTAAGTATTCGCTTGATTAAATGCAGACTATATGCGACAATATCCTCTCCAAATGTCGAATATTATTTATCAAATATTACATACGAAACGAAAATTATTTTTAAAGCACTTGACAAGATTTTTGCTATCCACTCAACCGCAATACTTATTTCATAGGTTTCGTATAAAATCACCACTTAAAAATCTTGCACTTTTTTTCCATTGACTTCCAATTCTTTTAATGTTACAATGGTATCGTGCAAAAAATATATACAAAACTTAATTGTCCCGCTTGTGATTGCAGCATTGCATCTAAACGGGACTTTTGTATTTTTGTATGGTTGTATATTGCATATTGAAAAGGGAGGGATGATTCGTGACAGCAAATGAAAAAATTAGCCAAGGATACAAAAAGAAAGAAATCAGAAAACAAGAAAGTTATCAAGAAAGAAGCTATGCTCAAAAACTTTTAAGCAAATATCGAAATATTTTATGGCGTAAGATGACTTTGGAATCGGTATCGGATATTGATACAAATGCCATTAAAGAATGTAAGAAGAAAATTCACTTTGTACAGGAACTTGTTAGAAAACTTCAAAACGAGAAGAATTTAGGAAATAGGCTATATTGGGTTATTTTCGTTACATATATGACCGTGAATGAACCTAATAATATCGATGAAATATTGTCCATAATAGAAAAGGAATATGAGCACATTCCTAGAAGGACTTATTTTTGGTTAAGAGGACGAGCAATAGAAATTCTTGATGGTTATTTGACGGAAATGTTTTAGAGAAGCGCCGAAAGAACGCCAGAAAATCAAAGTATAGCCAAAACACGAAATCCAAAATACAAAACACAAAAAATGAATAATCAATTTTTCAACAATTAAAACGCTGACACAGGATATAGTCCTGTTGTCGGCGTTTTTTGTTATAAGTTATATATACACGAAAGCGAGGTGAAAAATATGACACAATCAGAAGCAATGAAGCAATTAAAAGACGCTGGTAGCCAAACAGAAAGTGTTAAGCAGTATTTCCATCAAACGGAAGCATCAGACAAAAGCAAAGTGCCAAACAAAGCAGAGATGCTACCTCTTGGCAGTATTGTCGTATTAAAAGACGGCGAGAAGAAACTGATGATTTATGGCAGAGGACAATTAGCTGCAAATAGCGGACAAGGGTATGACTATATAGCTTGCTTATGGCCAGAGGGTAATCTCGATGAAGAGTTTATGTATCTCTTCAATAATTCGGATATCAACACAGTATTCCATCACGGATATACGGATGCCGAGGATACGGAGTTTCTGGAATATTTAGGATGGTGATAATGAGTTGTATGTTTAGCGAAAATACAACCCTCTCTTTCGCATAAACATTCCACACAAAGAGAATAACCCGCTATATACTTTTTATCAATGCCAAACCGCATCCTCAACTGTACTTTGCCCTGCCATCGTAACACAAACTTAACGACCAATACCTTTGACTATGCTCCTAAAATATGTTATAATATAAATAACACGATATATGAAATTTGAAATATATCACCTAAACTATATTTCATTAGGAAAGGAGTTCAAAGATATGTTAAGGCGGAATTATGACGATTTTGGAAATCACAAGGCTTTTACAAAGTGCAAAAGGCTTCTAACTAAAATTACAGTAATAGCTATAATAGTTGTGATATTTATTGCTTCAATGCCGACATTTACATACGCCACAATTAACCAAGAAGCACCTGAAGCACCTATACAAGCCTCCCCTACCAATGCTAACATCCTAGTAGATGGTGAACCCACATCCTTTCAAGCCTATAACATAGGAGGCAATAACTTCTTTATGTTGCGGGATTTAGCATATACATTAAGTGGCACATCTGCACAGTTTGATATAGGTTGGGATGGATTTGCAAACTCTATTCTTATTACAAGAGGAACGACTTACACTATTGTTGGCGGTGAGATGATTATCAATCCTAATATTCAAGCTACAACAACTACACCAACAACCTCAAACATTATCCTTGCAGGCGTTGGGCAAATATCCCCGAGGGGTTATCTCATTGAAAGCAATAACTTCTTTATGTTAAGAGATTTAGGTGAGCTATTAGGTTTTGGTGTTGATTGGGATGAAGATACCAGTACAATCTTAATTATCACTACCCTACCAATCCCCGATAACAATGATGGAGACTATGACTTTGGGAGCAGTAATGCTGGAAGTAGTAATGATAGCAATAGCAGAAACGATAGATTAAATACCCTAATTGCAGAAATCCACATTTGCGAAAACGGACTATTGCATCCCACCAACGAGCAATTATTGTTATGGATTGAACTAGCCCCCACAATGCCAGAAACTCGTTCTACTATCACTCTGCCAGTGAGAAGACCTACCGATAGCGAAATTCACTCTTGGAGTATTGAGTACGAAGCACTTGGCGGCATCAATGCTTTTGAGTTAGAAGTTATTCGGTTGGTTAACGAGATAAGGGTTGGTTATGGATTGAATCCGCTTGCTATCTGTGTTAAGTTGAGTATGGCGGCTAGGTTTCATAGTCAAGATATGAAAAATAATAACTTCTTCGCACATACAAGCCCGAATACAGGCAGAGGAACCGATAGAGCTTTGATGTTTGGTCACGATAATATACAAGAGGGCTTTTATGGTGTCGGTGAAAATATAAGTGGCGGCACTGGCACTCCGCAACAGCGTGTTGATGGATGGATGAACTCGCCTGGTCATAGAGCGGCTATATTGAGAGCTCATTCTCTTTCGGTGGGTGTTGGAGCGACAGAAAGAGAAAACCGTATACCTGGCGTTAGACACGGAGCAACAACAATAAAATTTGGCTCATAATCAACACCACGAGCTAATGCGTCAGTAATCACAGCATCAAAACAATGTCAATGTCAACGCAGCAACCACATAAGCCAAAGCAACAACAATCATAACTCATAGCTATAACCAAGACCACAAAGGCGAACAAACCAAGTTCGCCTTATTTTATTTCCACAAATTCAATCAAACCAAGAATTGTCAATACTATAACAGGAGGAAACAGATGAGACTCATATCAAAATTTATTAAGAAGGTTTATCAAAAAACCATAGCCCTACTACTAACCCTCATTACAATTATGGGAGTTCTTCCTTTGCAGGCTTTGGGGTCAGATAGTGCGACAGGCGATATATCAGAAAGTGTAGCAAGCACACATCAATTATCTTCTGCATATCAATCGTCTTCTGCATACGAATCGACTTCCGATTCCACAGAGGAAACTCATTCGCAAGTAATCTTCGGGATTGAGCCAACAGATAATCTGTCAATGCCCGAGTATATTATGCTTGATGGTGAGCGGGTGTATCTTGATGACCCTCGCATAGTGAATGTAATTCATACACCCGCTATGCTTATGGATGAAACTATATTAGAAGAATCAGAGTTAAATGGAATAGCACCATCTAACATAAACATACCAGCCTTTGGAGGTTTTCCTGCGGGTATTGTTGTTTCTGTGGATGTAGACCATATCTGGCCATTTCAAAGAGCAACTATGACCCTTAACGGCAGAACCTCAATCGTTAGTCCTATGAGATATATGTTTGTTGTTGATGGAGTTCAGTATGAAATTTATTGTCTTGACCCAACATTGCCTGGTCCTGAAAATGCCAGTGCTAATTATCATATTGAAGGCACTATCATAAATCCGCTTTTAAAAGGAGTATTACGGCAAGGTTTTCCTGCAAATCCGTATAGGGGAGATGGGCTTGAGATAAATAGTGTTATTAACGCCTACATTACTAGGGTTGCAGTAGCGCAAGTATCTTATCCCAATGCTACCTTTGGCGATATGCCGGGCGGAGTACAAGATTTAATTAACGATGGTATACTATTCGACCAACCACCATCAACTTGGCCACCTAATTGGCTCTTTGGAAACTTTGAAACTACCAGTCCTGCTATTGCTATCAATGGTGTAAGACATAGAGTGGATTTAGGACGTTCGGTAAGCCAAGGTGCTTCAATGGCACAGTCTGAAACATTTAGTGTTACTTACAATCGGCGTACTGCTTTGAACCATAACCCTTTTTACTTTGAATGGTGTGAATATACCCCAGCAGGTTCAAGACTTATTGTTAATGGACAAACCTTCACAGCCCCATCTGCTGGGCAACCAAGACGCATACCACAAAGATTTAGTGGTGATGTGTCATTTCATTTAGAAATGCCTAATACAAGTAACTTCAATGACCAAGTTGCGAAGGTTTATCTTGTAGGTATTCATAATGAAATGGCTGACCAAGTGTGGTATATGGGAAATCCAAATCCTACTGTTGCAAACAACTGGCAGCGTATGGCGTTTTATATTCCTTATATTAGGTCTAGTGCGGCGTTTTCATTTATTGTAGATATGGATAGTGGTGAGCTACTCATAACCAAAGAAAGCACCCAAGGCAACAGATTAGCTGGGGCAGTATTTACAGTTACTGGACCAAATGGCAATCCTATAACAGGCTCTCCGTTTACAACCCCAGCCAATGGCATACTTCACATCACAGACCTCGAGCTTGGTTTGCACACCATAACCGAAACCACCCCACCACCAAACCACTTACTCGCTAACCCCATCACTCAAACTGTAAATGTAACAGCAGGAAGTGCAGGCAATCCAGTTCAAGTGCTGTTTGTTAATCCGCCTATTACTGCTACTGATGAAGCGGGTATACGTATTGTTAAGAGAAGTGCTATTACTAATCAAGGTTTAGCAGGTGCAACCTTTAACATTACAGGACCAAATGGGTTTAATGAAACAAGAACAACTCCATCAGGGGGTGCGATATTGCTAACAGGGCTTTCGTCTGGCGTGTATACGATTACAGAGGTATCGCCGCCCACGGACTACCAGCTATCAAGCCCAGTAACACAGACAGTTACTATTCCAGTAGGAAGCACAGCAATTGTTGAGAGAATTTTTGTAAATCAGCGTGTACAACTACCCAATGCTGAGCCATCAAGTATCACGATTCAAAAAATAGATGCCTTAACAAGGCGAAACATCCCTGGTGCATTAGTGCATCTCCAAGGTATGACATCACAAACAATCATAACTGGCGATGGTCAGAGCTTTCATTTTGACAATACAGGTATAAATATCAGTCAAGTGCTTACTGCTGGTGCTGTTACTGTTGGTGGTGGTGCGAGTAGTGGTGGAGGTAATATAGCTGGAAGTGGCACAAATGGAAGTAGCATTATCTCAACTGTCGGAGATGGGGTCTGGACATTAGAAAACTTACCATATGGTTTTTATATGGTTCGTGAGATTCGTGCACCAAATAACTACTCACTACTTCCTGCTCACACAGCAGATGGCTTTTGGGTATTACCACCAAATATAACCATTGATGCTGAGGTGGATTATCGTATTTACTTTGATTATGAAAGAATCTATGACCCGCATACAGGATTGTTGATTGATGTCGTAGTATATGGACCATATCTTGTAGGTAGCGGTGCAGGTTCGCCAGGAACACTTGTTTTCAATATGGAAAGAATATATCATCCACAAAGTCAACTTTTATTGGATGTTGTTATTTATGGGCCATATATTGAGTATGATGTAAATTTCATAATCATTCAAGAACCTCGCCCGACAGAAGTTTTGATAACTTTGGAAAACTATCCTTTTGGTCAGATTGAAGTATTGAAGTTTGATGAAGTAACAGGTCAACCATTAGCTGGTGCGCATATAAGGCTTCAAGGATTCTTTCCAGAAGGTAACCCCGGCGGTATGCCTATTGATAGGACAGCAATAACGGATAACCAAGGGCGAATTATCTTTGATAATCTTCCTGCAGGACAGTATACGATTAGTGAGATATTTGCTCCGCTAGGTTATGTATTGGATAATGACTTTGTAAGTGTATCTATCACTTGGGGTCAATCTACTACTGTGCATCTCTATAATACACCCAAGACATATTTAGAGGTTTTGAAGGTTGATGGAAGCAGCACTGGTGGTGGTAATAGTGATAGTAGTGGTGGCAATAGCGGGAGCGGTAACGATGGGAGTAATCTTAACCCTCTTGCAGGAGCAATCTTTGAGCTTCGAGACCCAACAACAGGAGAAACTTGGAGAGGGGTTACTGGTAGTGATGGCATAGTTGCTCTTGGGGATGGTGCAGGAAGCGGTGTCAATGAACTTATTGCAGGCAGAACCTATATTTTGCGAGAGATTCAGGCTCCGTCAGGTTTTGTGCTTGATAGCACCGAACATATCGTAGTTCTTTCCAATACAGGTAGAAACCTAATCACTATTAGCAACCATAGAAACCCCGGCCTAACAGTCATAAAACAAGACCAAGACACAAACGAACCATTAGTAGGCGCAGAGTTCACCATCGTCGCCCAAGGAAGCGGCAGACCATTGCCTATTGACTTTCCTCTTATAACTGGTGCTGATGGGACAATTCACATCCCTTGGACACTATTTGAGGGTGAAAGTGAAAGAACCTTTATGGTAACTGAGGTAGTTGCCCCACAAGGCTATCATCTATCTAGTCCTAACTGGCAAGTAGTAACAATGATAGCAGGACACGATAATACTTTGTTATTTCAAAACCGTCGTATGCCTACTATTACAATCATTAAGCAAGATGCGGTAGCTGATGAACCTATACGAAACGCAGAGTTTACTGTCGAAAGGCTATCAGAGCCTAATCGTGGTATGCTTACCAATAGCCCTTTTCGTACGGATGCTGATGGTAGAATCGTAATACCATTCCAACACGCAGGGCAATATCGCATAGTAGGTGTGACACGTTCCGCTATAACTGTCTAAAAAGACAGGAAATGCGGCACAAGGTAGAAAAAAAAGTAACAAAGTAACATCAAGCAACAAAATCAGTCTACCTTGTAGAACTGATAAATCGAGAAGTGGAATGATGGGGTAACGCCCTGAAACGCTTCCCCTGATACTCCTACGTGCTATGAGTTAGGCTGAAAACTTATGGTGCGAAGCTAGGTGAAGTCGGCTGTATGCGCTCGTTTTAACGACAACTCGTTAATTCAAAGCAAGCCAGAGGTGGCTGTGGGCGAAAGGTCGGGGGTCTATAAAGTGTCTATGGTGAGAATGAGGGTAAAACCTCTGACGAACTTGTGAATGTACAGGTCTAAATGCGAAATGGTTTAATTATCCATACCACTATTGTGGGGTGTGTGGGGTAGAGTAAGAATCGACTATATGAAATACCCTATTGCGTTAAAGGCGCAATCAAGCACAAAGGCTTATAGCAAGCACCTAAGGATATATGCATAGATAGATTTATCGGAACGTGGGAAGCTAGGACGCAAATGACAAGAAGCATTAAGGGGACAGCACCCCGATGTTGCGCTCACAGGGAAAGGCGAAAGCTAACAGGAAATGTTAGCAGATTGAATAATCAATCTTCCAGTATCGTAATAACCTGTGTTAATTCTAGTGAAAGTGGTGGCAGTAGCGTTGATAGCCCTCGATTGCAGTCAAAAGCTGTCAATCCTTGGTAATGAGGGAAGGAGTCATAGCCACTAGACAAGGTTTGTGCTAACTTCTATTTCTAAATCTTTCAAGGTTCTTGTATGACTAATAGAAACGAACCCAAATAAAAACAAGGGGGAGTTGACTTGACTGTTGATAACGAGAAGATTAACCAAAATCTGTCTGATGAGCAAAACATTTCAGGAAACCAAGTATTCCAAGAAAAGTCGCTCAAAAAGCAGAAATTGCGAAACATTGAATATTACGATATGCAAACTACTTTTGACGAATTGCACGAAAAAGCGAAGACTGGCAAAACATTCACCCACTTGTTACCCATAATTACAAGCGAAAACAATATCTCGCTTGCTTACAGAAACATCAAGGGAAACAAGGGGTCAATGACAGCAGGGACTGACGGAAAAGACATAAATCACTATAAAGAGTGGTCAGAAGAACGGTTTGTACAGTATTTTCAAGACAAACTGAAAAACTACCGCCCAAAAAGTGTGAGGCGTGTTGAAATCCCCAAGCCCTACCAGCCAGACCGAACCCGCCCTTTGGGCATACCCTGTATGGATGACAGAATAATACAACAATGTATTCTCCAAGTGCTAGAACCTATATGTGAAGCACATTTTCATAAGCATAGCTATGGGTTTCGTCCTAACAGGGCTACGAGCCACGCTATAGCAAGGGCAAATTTCTTGATGTTTAAGCCCAAACTCCATTATGTTGTGGATATTGACGTTAAAGGATTTTTCGACAATGTTAATCACGGCAAGCTATTAAAGCAAATATGGGCAATGGGAATACGAGATAGAGCCTTAATTAGCATTATAGGTCGCATCTTAAAATCAGAAATACAGGGTATTGGTATACCAAGCAAGGGAACCCCGCAAGGGGGCGTGATAAGTCCAATATTATCTAACATTGTATTAAGTGAATTAGATTGGTGGCTATCCAACCAATGGGAAACGCTCGAAGCAAGGCACTTATACTCTGGTCATCACAAGTACAGAGCGTTAAAAACTACTAATCTCAAGGAACTTTACTTTGTCCGATATGCAGACGACTTCAAAATCTTCTGTAAGGACTACAAAACCGCCCAAAAGATTTTCGCTGCCACAAAGAAATGGCTATTGGAAAGATTGAGGCTTGAAATTAGCCCCGAAAAGTCCAAAATCACCAATGTCAGAAAAGGCAAGACGGAGTTTTTGGGGCTTGCATTGTTCGTCAAAAAGAAGACTTCCACAAACACCAAAGGTATAGAGGTTGTAGAGTGGACAACTCGCAGTAGTATTCAAGAAAAGGCAATAAAGGCAATGAAGTTAAGCCTAAAGGAGCAGGTCAAAGTTATCCAAAAAGACCCAACGCTTAAACAAGTAAACAAGCTAAATTCTATGATATTGGGTTATCACAACTACTATCAGATGGCAACTTTATGCAGCCTAGACTTTAGCGAGATAAATTTCATTGTCAGCAAGAGCCTTTATAATAGACTTAAAGGAAAACTGAAAAAGGTCAAAAAGGTTCATAGAACCAAAAAGACTAAGGGCAGAGTTAAGAAACCCGAAGAGCCGAACTATACTAAGACTTATCAGAAATTCTATGGAGATTATGAAGGAAAGCCTAAAATTATTGCTAAAACCGCAATTTTCCCTATATATGGTTGCGCCTATAATCCTCCAAAGTATTTCGCACCAGAAGTCAACAACTATACTCTACAAGGCAGAGCCTTGATACACAGTAAACTTAACAACACTATTCGTCTTGTCAGATATTTACTGAACAACAAAGAATACGACAAGTCCACAGAGTATAACGACAATCGAATTTCCCTCATAGCTGGTCAACAGGGCAAGTGCTACGTGACAGGACTACAACTCGAAATAGGCAATATGGAATGTCACCACAAAAAGCCTAGACAGCTTGGAGGAACAGACGAGTATGGTAATCTGGTGTGGCTAGATGGCGTTGTTCATAAACTGATACACGCCACCCAGTCTGATACAATAAGCAAATATCTACAATTGCTTAACTTGGATAATAAAGCTCTTAAAAAGGTTAATTCTTTAAGATTATTAGCAGAGAATTTAGAAATAGACTGTCCCCAACCCCGAGTTGGGGCAAAAGTAGCATAAATACCTGTTGGAACGCCGTATGAGGGGAAACTCTCACGTACGGTGTGAGGGAAGGGAAAAGCTGGAGACATTAGAAACGCTAGGCTTACCTATTCCATAAACACGAGCAGCTAATAACTACTGGTTAGACCCATTAGAGCAAAGCCGCTCTTGGATTATCAATGTTCTGCCCAACGAAGACTATGTGTTAGAAGTAGAAAACACCTTATTACCTACACTAATAATCACCAAAAGAAATATGCTTACAATGCGCCCTGTGCCTTTAACTCATTTCCGAGTAGAGTTTGAAGTACCTAATTCTCCAAGTGTTGTTCATATAGGTAACTTTATAACAGATAGCAACGGACAGATAATCTTGCCTTTTGTTCAAGTGGGTTGGTATCGCATAACAGAGATATTCCCCGGTCCAGGAATGAGCCTCAATGTGCGCCCAGATAGGGCTTAATAGAAAGTAGAACTAAGGCACTACCCTCCACGATAACGGAGGAAACAACCTGCCTAACCGAAAGGCGAAAGCTGACACGGGAACAGAGCACGGCAGGAA
>Ga0123352_10004877_pt1 | contig 19962 bp, 11 predicted proteins | sample TergutLab28metaG_FD_89700 | JGI IMG/M metagenome (GOLD analysis project Ga0123352, IMG submission 89700) | Labiotermes labralis P1 segment gut microbial communities from Petit-Saut dam, French Guiana - Lab288 P1 | ecosystem: Host-associated > Arthropoda: Insects > Digestive system > Gut ...
CTGTTTTTTTGAATATGCTTGCTGTGGTTTGATCTGTGGGATTTCATTTGGGGGGGGAGGGGGGGGGGGGAGGGGGGGGGGGGGGGAGGGAGAGAGAGAGAGAGAGAGAGGGACAGCCAGTTATTAAAACAAGTTCATGAAAGTCACACAACTGGATATAAAACTAGTTTAACAACATAGAAACTACAAAAAATTCTGACATGGATTTATTGTATCGCTTAACATAAAATTCTAAAATTTTGTAGGTATTTAAGGCTTTGGGAATATGTGAATTTTAAGGAGCTTTAATCATAAATAACTGCACAATACTTTTTAAAGGGGTTTTAAAGCATTTATTTGTTTGTTCAGACCCATCATTGATCATATGCATGTTCGAAAAAATGACAGGCGAGTAACACCACCAGAACTGATATGTGTTCACCACACAAAGTGTTAGAAATATCTATGTGATCAACAAGCAATTGCTAATTTGATTTGTCCCATCATTCTTGAATACTTGAATTATGCCAAATTTCTGAAGGTTTTATTAGCTACTTTCATATTACTGGTATGGTTTTTAATGCAATCTTGTAATGAGGCATGAATGTCTTATAACTACTCTTCTAAAATTTCATATCCAGTTTTCATCTGAACTATTTCCTCAGTCTTCCAAGTGACCATTTCCTAAGAAGTTCGTGAAAAATTCTGCATGCATTTTTTGCTTATGTGTACCACACAATGTCAGTCTCCTAACAACATACTGTGATATACATACTATATTAGAGATCACCATGTATATGTACATCTTTAAAAAATGAGTAGTTACATGTACCATTCATGAGTTTGCACAAAACATGATATATGGCAACTATGCAAGCATTTCCATGCCCCATGCTCACAAACTCAAACTAACTAGAAAAAAGGTGTCTCAATGCAACAAACTTACAGGTGTATGAGTGAAAGAAGATAAACAATCTTACCAACCTCACAGGCCATACAGCAAAATATGATTATGTACACAAACACACATATTGGTGGATGAATGTGGTGAAAATGATATGGAAAGTGGGACAGAGACAGATATAAATAATTCAGGCTGCAGCCAAAAGTGAGTATACTGGCTGCTCCAGAACAAAATATAATACTGAAGTAAACTAGGAAAATTAATCGCAATAACAAGTACTGAAAGCACTTACTAAGGTGGTGCATTTTAGAGTTCTGAAGATCCTAAAAGGTTAAACAATACAAAGCTTAATGTCATTTGTACTGTTAGCAGACATGACTGTAGCATGTCACCATACAAATTTCAGAAATCAAACTACAAGTATTTATCGTCAACTGTAATTCACGCAATTATCTTGTTATTATTTTATCTATGCTTTGAAACCCCCTGTGAACTGGGACATTTCAGCAGTTCTCAGTAGGCAAACTCTGGATGACTGGGAATCAATTCCAGGTAGAGACAGAAATGTTTCTTTTTGCCACTGGGCTAGATGAGATCTGGGGCCTACTAAGCCTCCCAAACAAGGGTACTAGGGATTCCAATCCTTGCTACTTCACTGGCTGTAATAAAAACAAAGTTTAGAAGTTTACATATAGTTTTCTATATTCCTATTCTGATGCACAATTAGAGAAACTGATTCCCAAAATCTGAGTTTCTTCTTTCTTTTTCCAGAGGATTTATATATCACGACCCAAAATCAGCTACTGCTCCAGTGAACCTTCACAAATGGGTGCTTGATGAACACTGTTCTACACAACAAACTCATAATTGTAACAGCCAACAAAGACCAACACTTGCGGGACTCAAAACCTCAACAACATTTTCTTCCTGACATATACAGAATGCCATACACACATTGATCAAATTCACAGTGGTTATGGGGCTATAAGTAACTACAGTAAACTAAATAAAGCAAGAAACGAGGAGGTACAGTACATTGTGCATTTATTTAGACCAGTTGTTAATTGTACACTTACAGCTACACAGTTCACTACTCATGCAAGTACAAGTTTAAAGTGGCCTTCAACTGCATGGACAAATTTTCTGACCCATGTGACCAGGGCATGTGTAGCCTTTTGAAGCACTGTGGTTTTATGCATCTTGCAGCATTGAGAATCCATGAAGTAGTTTGCTCTCATGTTCAACTTCAGTGTATACACCATGGCTTTCACACAACACACACACGGTAATCTAATGGGTTCAGATCCAGTGACCTTGGAGGCCAATTCTATGCAATGCTAAGAGCGACCCATCAGTTTGGTCTGGGATGACCAACCATGTGGCCCTCAAGGAAACTATCTGTGGACCTCGCTCATGTGAATAGTTCCAATAACACAATTTAACAAACAATACACCAGGCCTACAGAATAGAACATGGTAACTTTATAATCAGAGAACGCATTTAAAAACTCTTAACTCATCATTTTTAAAACACACAGTAAACCAATCATTCTTTGTGTTTTACTGAGTTTAGTAACGCCTACTACCTTGTCATTCCGCGGTACTATTGGTGTAACTTGTTCATAATTAACAGTGTTTCAGTTAAATCAATCCCCTCCCCTTTATATACGTATACACAACTGCTGCCCTCAGGCCACTCCTTAATGAATTATGTGGCCCTCCTGTGGGTCAAAGTCTGCCAGCCCTGAGTTAGGGTACTGTTAATTTAGATGCTGCCTGACAATCCGACTAAAATGAGGGGCGCTCCGTCATGCTGGTAATACACCTGATGTCATGTTCATAGTGGGCTGGCATAGTACGTTGCAATAAGTTGGAGTAAATATTATCTATGACATGCTGAAGAATATGTACAGTCCAATGAGTTACTACCAACAAAACCACACCACATCTTTAGAGAAAAGCGATGTTGACAGTTACTTGCAACTGTTCCATGTGCATTATTATAAGCCCACAAACGAGAGTTTTTGGTACGCTGACTTCATCGCGGGTAACGTGGGCCTTGTCGAAAAACATGTTATGAATCATTTGGAGTTAGCACCAATCGAATGACAGACTTCCAACCGGCTACATATAGCTGCAGGGTGTAGACACTGAATGCATTGGATATGACAGGATACAGTCTGTATGTATATAATTCTCTCCTGGCTTATGCATGGAACAATGAGGCAGACGGAAATTCTTCGTGTAGAAACACAAAGACTTCGCTATACCATGTCATTGTTTTCATCTTCCTCCAAATTTCGTTTTTGTGTAGGTTCAGCACTGCGATTTACACTTGGAGAGGAGCCCTATTCTCACAGGTATTGAACACAAATGAACACAAACAACGTTGACACCAGGGATTCGTGGTCGAGGATATCACTACCAATATTCAGCAGCAGCAGTGGTGCTACTGTTGCAAAACCCGTGCACAAAATGAACGTCTGTGAATTTCCAAGGGAAAGTGGCATGTGTAAATTCACTTCATACCGCAAACTTCTCACAGATTGAGCAACCTGCACTATCTGCTATCTCCGTACTACTGGCTGGGGCGGCTCGGGACATGAGGGCGGCCCAGGACATGAGGACGCCCCAGGCAGGGTAAGAACTTGCAGCTCCCGGCAGGCGAATTATTTGGCGCCCCTTAAAACCGATATTCTTTAACATTTTTCGGCGAAACGTTTTGACGGAGAGTGCCTAAATTGCGGATAACTTTATAAGATTTTTCTTAAGTGTTTGGACACTAGAGGTTACTAGCACCGGATTTCCGATTATTCCAGTCACGTCTTAGAACCCTTTATACGCTGACGCCCTGAGCAGCTGTCCGGCTGGCCCACCCCTTAGTCCGGTCCTGGCTACTGGAATTAGTATCAGTACATGAATACGCCCACGCCTGCGTGCACACCTTCCACTTCAACTACCAAATTCAGCAACCACTGCGAATCGAACCTTTGTATATATGGCATTTCACTCTGCGAAATACTTCTGGAATTAGATCCTGCACTACTACGTGCTAGGAAACCTATATATCAACTGCGAGTGACTTAAAAATGTTACATACATTATCAATAACTTGTTGGGGCCACTTGACAAATGAAAACACAAGCCCGCGTCAGATCACCATTCTATTCGTGGTCATACGACTCATACCACGATACATACTGTCGCACTAATCTCGACGCCTTCTTCATCCTGACACTGGTAAAGTGGCCTCTTTCACACTCATATATACACAACTTGTACTCGTAATTCCAGGTACTTCAACTTTCAAATAAATTGGGCAGATCAGCCTTATGACGAACAATCAACGAAAACAGAAACAGTGAGTCTGAACGCGCGGGCTAGGAAAATCTTTTGCCTGTGGTTGGAAAAGAATCTCGATCGCCCAACGTGTATCTACACTCAAAGATAATCCAAACCAAAGAGATTAGATGGCGTCTAGTGTCGCGCTCAAATCGTATCGTGGAAGTCCTTCAACTGGCTCAAAATTACTACGAGGATATGACACATGAAACAAAACCACCACTTATTAAAAACAGGCAAATAAGGCTTCAAAAAGACTAAATGCCGATTTCATTCGCTTTGCGAGTGAAATGCAGTCGGCCATGAAATCCACAAGTACACGTACTTTCCAGCGTCCAGGGTGACATGCATCGACCAACCAATCTTTCCCCAGTAAGGGTCATACGAAAATTGTTTGACTTGTAATTACGTATATTCCTTGTGTTAATTTATTCTTTGTAGGCTCTTACCTTTGTGCCTTCGACGCTAATGATGCGGTACAAACTACGGGTTGAATCATAGAAGAAAGAGACGCTGACGGCGGTACTGGAAGCCGAGATCCACGAACGCTTCGTCTTAGGATCAATATGGAACACGTGCGCCTTGCACGAGAAGATAGGCTGCTCACTGCAAACACGCAAATCATATCTGTTAACGATTACACTTAATTCTCTAATTTCGAGCTACTTCTAGCGACAGAGTCATGACTTGTTTCAATCCAAGGTGAATAACAAAGGACTCACGTCAACAGAGAGTTCGACAGGGTTCGGTGTGGCTATCACAAATGAAGCAGTCAGTTGTTAATCTTATAATTTAGCGGCATTTGTGAAATGTATTCAATAAGCCTGCTTATCCTGTTCACTGCGGCTTCTGGTAGATCATACTCATTACTACAGCATCAGGGTGGTGTTTTGCCGACCGTCATAACCCGTGTGTGGTGACTGGTGACCAGCCGTAATTCTCACGTGGTAGCCAAAAAGTAACAGAAGATTTCGATATAAATGAGTGAACCTCGGACACGTGATTAAATATGAGGGCCTCATCTCGCTAAATTAAGTCCTATGGCAATATGTAGTAGGATAAATGAGAAACAAAATTTATTTTTTGGCTTGTTACAGAACGTACCACCCGTGGAGCTTGCTCTGTTCATTGACTTTGTGTCACTGTTCTTTCCAGGAACTTCGGTCTGTTGTAGGCTTATCTGTCATAGACTTCCAACAAGAGTGCAAGTGACTGTTAAATGAGAGGTAGCAAGGATCGTCACGTGAAGAGCTACACCAGTCAGCACTGTCTTCTACGATACACTGTTGTCAAAAGACTGTTCTTTATATCAAGCGATGTCGAGGAATGCGCGCCTGAACCCGAATCGCAAGAAAGCACTGCTGAGAACGTGGTATCGGAATTACGACAGTACGTTCCAGTAGATCCAGCAACATCACAAAGTTGTAACTGTCTTCCTCGACGCGTTAAACTGTAACTCATCCGCTGTCAAGTCTGAATAACAGTATAAAAGTAATGTTGTTGCTAGAAAGAAGACAACTGTTCATCAGTACTGTGGGAAGCCAACAAGTCCAAACACATAAGCGACATTAATAATAATCAACATGCTCTTTTCTACTAACTACGAGTGATAAACAACTTCCTTTTATCATGACTTCGTTAAAACCTCTGGTATACCGCGAAAACCTGCAGTTATACAGTCAGTGACGTGGTTATGGCGAACGTGGGCGACGCGGACAATAGGCAAGATGGCCGCTAAGACACAACGTGGTTGAGGAGAACATATTTTTTTTAAAACGAAGAGAATACAAAAGAATAGAATAAATACCCGCAGGCCTGTACATCGGCAATGCACAAAATGCGTACAATGACGTAATGAAAGAACTACAACAACACTGCAGCGCCTGTAATGACAGCTACATGTTTCGGCCAAGTAAAGCAGCCATAATTCAGCTCAAGTGTAAGAAGGATAATTATATATCTGTAGCCTTATATATAGTTATATAGTTACTGACGGGTTGTATTTCTTACATTACATATTATAGAAGCACAACTGGAATGGCACACCTTAAAACCGTACAGTTACTTGAAGTCGTCCAAACCTTTTAATACCTCACCGTTACAGCCCTGAATAAGTACTGAACTGCCTGTCGAGATGTCTTCGTCACTTTACATTTAGTTTTGCAACGGTGAGCAACGTATGTGTGCGCGAGTTGGTAAGTTACTCACGGCTCGTGAAATTTTAATACTTTTTTACGAGAAAGGGAAACCCGTATTTGATTTTTAGTGGATATCCGTATGGAATTCATCGAAAAATTCGAAATGAAGTTGGGTGAGTGTTAGAGACGAATGCGGTAATTGCAAAGGGAATATGAAAGTACTTTGCAGAAGGAAGTGGTTAGTAAAACGGACCATAGTTTCCTTCCAAACCATGCTGGAATGGAGGCTAAAAGTAAAAGTGGATAACTGCAGAGAAGAGCTAGGGAAGAAGTGTCTGCGTCTGTACATAAAATTTCTACGGAAGAATTGTCAAGCATTTACGCAAAAGAGTGTAACATGATAATCGAAATACAAAATCGTTAATGTTTTTTAAGACACGACAGTGAAAAGAACGGCGAAAAGTTCTGGGCAATGAGAAAAAACCGGAAGATAGTTCGCAAAATGGTAGTTTCGCAAGAGGTTTTACGTCTGGCAAATAACTTCAGTTTTCTTCCAAGCGATCACACTGACGACTCGGAGAAAATATTTCTAATCTTCGCTGGGAATGATTGTAAACACTGACTTGGAAATGGAACTTCATTTAATCCAGACGGCACATTTAAAAATTGTCCGAGGCAATTCGCTCAGTTGCATAGATGGCACATCGCATGAAAAATACATACACCCGGTTATGTTTACACTTTTACCGGATAAAAAAGAAACAACATATCATGGTTTGTTAACTCTGATGAAGAGTTGGTCTTCTATCTGATAATCAAAATTATGAAGGCTGATTTTGAAGCGTCGGTCATCAGTGCCTGTTGAGGCAACTACAAAATAACGGTCTTACAGTGGAATACAAAGAAAATTAACAAGTCTGACTTATATGCAGAATGAGTGTTGCTTTGGCATACCTACCTATCAATAAAGTAGGAGAAGGATGACTCATGATCATGGAAAATCTTCCACAGAATAAGGAATTAACCTTATTTCTCGATTGTTTTTTCGAGCAATTGATGGAGAACCAGAATGTTTCCAAGCAGATGTGAAATACAAATAAGCATCGGCGTGGCACCAAAAATGCAATCGAGGGTTGGAATTCCAAACTAACAGCATTATAGGAAAGCAACAGCCTACTCTTTTTCTGCTGGTACAGCGATTAAAAGGGGAAGGAAAACTGTTATATTGGCAAACTGAAAACAAAGGAACCTGGAAAGCCTGACCAAAAAACGAAGACTTACGTAAAACAAGACGGGGGAATTAAAAATGCAGAAGAATACAATAAATCAAATAATCTGTACAAATGCGTAAACGCGTTAAGCTATAGGGGAGAATGGGGAAACCTTTCCTCAAGCCTATGAAAGACATTTTATTCAATACCAGTGTTAAGATGCTGAAAGGGCATAGTACTTAGCATACATGGAATGTGTTTAAATCACAAAATTAAGTCACATGTTTAGGTAATTAACATTTATCTATGACGATGCATCATATACAAATTTGTCCCATGCTTGCGGTACATCTGAACAGCCACGGAGTACTTCGAACACAAATAAAATTATTGAAAATAAGTGAATTTAAATGAACTGAATGTCCATAAAAGCACGCGTTTCTCTGACTACATAATTATTTCTCAAGAAATTAACACTATAGTATTTCAGCGAATCTCGCCTGTTTCACTCATGTTACCTTTATCAGGAAAAAAAGCCAACTGTGATGTCTCACCATGTCTCGGCATAACGTTCACCTTATATGTGAAAGCTTCCTTTTCTTCAACTTGCCAAACATAGAGTACCTTAGTTTCCTTAGTAGAAAATTGAATAAACACAAAATCATCTGCAGTTATTTCTTGAGCTTCATTTGTCTTGGGTGTCTCTAATAAATCGCCAATTTTCTCATTAAAAATTTTTAAATCAAATTCACTTGCACAAATTAATTTTTGTGGCATTCTTCCGCTATACAGTACATTCTCTAATCTAGTCCGCACCCTTTTTACAGTTTCAGATGGCTAAAAAATCAGATGCGGATGAGAATCGCGTGCGGATTAGATTCGCGGTCGTGAGCTGGATTTTTGAAAAATGATAGAGCCGCTGTACGTGCCTTAAGAACAATACAATACAAAAATTTATTATTTTATTTATTATTTGTAATATTATATAATATATTATACAATATTTATAATTTATTATTCATCAGACTCGCTGTCATCGATCATAACTGAATCGTTAACCGTCACCCAGTCACTATCATCTCTATCTTCACCATCGTCCTCCCATAGAATGTCATCTTCGGATCCGTCCAAAGCATTGCTTATGCAACACTTCTTGAAAGATCTGACGATAATGCTCTCCGGGTTGGCTTTCCACGTAGCCGACACCCACTGCGCGACTTATGAAGGATTTTTCCAGTTTCTGTTAACTCACAGGCAGGATCCGCATTCCAGGTCAGATATTGTTGCCTCAACCTGTCTTTAAAGGGCTTGCTAATAGATACGTCCATTGGTTGCAACAATGATGTCATTTCACCTGGGATGACAGCAAACTCAGTTTTCATCTTGTAGAGCAGGTTCTTCGCGGAATCAGTGAGATGCTCTTTGAATGCATCAAGGACAAGCACTGATGGTTGATTTAAGAAGACTCTAGGCCTGCGACCCCATAAAAATTTTCAGCCACTCCAACATCAGCTCCTCCGTCATCCATCCTTTTTCTGGGCCCTGACTATAACGTCCTTCGGAAACACCTCTGATTTGGGTAAAGTCTTCCTTTTCAAAATAAGGAAGGTTGGTAGTTTTCTCCCATCAGCAGTTGCTGCCAGATTTACTGTTAGACGAAGCTTTTCGCACCCAGTGGTTTTCAAAAGTACCTCCTTCACGCATTTCTTCTCCAACGTGTAGTTTGGCGGCATATCAAGATAAATGGCCGTTTCATCGGCATTGGCCATTTGCCCCATCAGAAAATTTCCCGTCTTCCTCAGGTTGGTGATGTACCGCTGATAATTCAACAACGTTTGTTCAAAATCTTTTGGGAGCTTCTGGCATATCGTCCTACGCTGCACGCCAGCCCCCTCCGGCGCATGAACCTTATGGCCCATCGTTTACTGGCTTTAAAACGACTTCGAGGAATGTCCAAAGGTCTGGCCTTTTTTAAATCGCCTCCTCGCGAAGTAGATCATAACTCACAAACAGTCCAGTCTTGCGTCTCTCATGAAAGAACGCGAAGACTGCATCATCAGTTTCAGGAAATCGCCCTTTCTTGGGTCCAGTGAATTTCTTTCGTGATGCCTCACAATCGCTACCTTGTGTTTCCGCCATAGTCGAACGTTGCTTTCATCAACTCCAAAAACTGCAGCGGCTTTGCTTTTCCTTTATCCTCTGCGCACCGAATAACCTCACGTTTCAACTTTGCTATATATGATAGTCTTTTACATTTCTGACGTCCCTCTTCCATAACTAGGGTACACGACAAATTGGAACAAGAAGTCTGTTTACCATTATTCCTTCAGTTGAAACTATACCCCAGGTGGAGTTGAGCAACGAGGCATTTCAATTTCAGCATAAAAAGCGTCACGTCAAAATGCAGCCAGTAATCACCTATATTTATTTTGGTATGCATCTAGTTTATCGTATTCCTACCGTAAGAGGGAATAATCAGAACTAAATGTAAGACAGGCATGAAAGAACCTATATAAAATTGGCAAATTATGATAGAAAGAAAGTTGGTGGTTAGTTCATTTTAGTACTCGTAGTCAAATCTCGGGCGACAGTCACAGTGACTCGGTTTGTTTCGGCTGGGAAACGGCGTGCCATAAGGTATATCAGCAGCGATGTTAGGTACGGTATATGATCATATTTCAGCGGGGTACACAGCTGCAACATTCTGCAACAAAACACCCCGTTATTTAGACTCTCCTGCAGACAGCAACGCTTGGCAGATTGAACGAGGCTTCGTTCAAGGAATGGTGACTGCGTCGCCCACACTGCTAACGTATCGTGAGAAAGCAATGAAAGGCCCCCTGTTGCATAGCATAGCGAAATAAACATACCAGGTTTCTAAGATTGCAGACTGTCGGCGAAGCGCTTTATTCGTGAGGTGCATATTTACATAATTGGGTAAAGTGGCCGGAGCGTGAATATGACCACAAACCATTATATCATGTGGAGTTAACTTGTGGGGCAAATAAGTCTATGCCTCTACATGAATTACGAAGCATTTAAGTGGCCGCAGCGCCAATCAGCTGTGGTGCGTTTGTACTTCTGGCAGTTAAATGGCCACTTCACACATGGCGCGTTAGTCGGATAACGGTTAAAGCATTGGTAACATCCAATATTATTCAGTCAGTGTGCCTTGTAGGCAAGGGGCGGTTGAAGGAAAGGTGCGGATTAGAACGGCAAACTAACTTTTTTTCGTTTAAAAAATCGGCAAAAACTAGTGCGTATTAGAGTCAGGTGCGGATCAGATTCGAGAATATACGGTATTTTATTTATATAGTTTTTAGCCCCTTTGCAATATTTCTTCTTTAGAGCTGCCCTTGCAAGTGCTTCTTGTTCAATGCGATCCTTTATTGAAGAATCGGTTAAAATGCGAGACTTCACTTTCTTCCTTTGTCTTCTGTCATATCTTGGTCCAGGATTTGGGAATGGACGCACATCTTCTAATGAAGGGCCATCTTTGCTAGTCCGAGAAATTTCTCGAGCTACTGGGGTGGTAGCAGAAGGAACAGGGATCTCTAGGTTACGACGTTCTATTTTCCATAGGCGTAACAGATGATGGCTCAAAATCCTCGTCAAGGCAAGTCTTGATAATGGCAATATACCTGGCTTAGCAAAAACTGCTGTTATATTTTTCGCAGTAAAAGAAGCTTGATATGCAGCATTTGTCAATGATGCCAGGTCATGGATTGTTATCATTTTACCGGGATTAGCAGTCATCCAACAAAGCTGTACCACGCGTAATTATCCTTTAAATGGCCTCATCACTCATACTACATTCAGTGGCTGTAATCCAAGAGCAGTGGGGAGTAAAAGTTACAAATGTGATGCCGTTTTCTCTTGCATAGAACGGAATGAAGAGAGCAACGCTTTTCATGATTTCCATTACTAGAATGATACGATCTTCCTTGGAGCTTCTGGTATGTTTCTTCACATGTTCAAGGACTTACAAGAATAGAGGTCCTGTGATCCAGCAGCATTGAGGACTATTCACCAACCACAAGCTTCCAGGTGGTGCACCAAACATCAGTGAGTCATGAAGTTTTGCTCTTGGAAAGATGAAAACTGGTGGTACAGTATTACCAACAGAATTGATGATCATACATAAAGTAATCATAGTTCCTTGTTCACCAGAGACAGCTTGTCCAAACTGTTTCGACCCAATATGAGCAATAATGTTAGGAGACTCTACAACTGTAGATACTCTTGTTTCGTCAATGTTATAAACTCTGTCAGCAGTAAATTTCCAAGATTTAAGTGCACGATCATAACTGTCGAAGAATAATACCATTACGTTTTACTGAACGCGGTGGCCCTGAACATACTTTTATTTTCTGGCTTGCGGAGCGTAAGGTTCTTGGGTCCTTTCATAAAGCCCTGTAACCAGTAAATTCCTGCAATCTTGTGGTCAATCCAGCTACTGGAAAATTTACACTGCAGTCTTCTGTCATAATCGTGAGCCAGCTGACGGATGTGTTTATATGTCATTCTGTAATACAGTTTGGAACATTTAATTACGTAGTCCACTAATATCAACTCCTGGTTTTCACTGAAAATTTGCCGACTTGTGAAATACCAAGTAAACACATTGGTCCGATTACACTCGTCACAGTTGCTGATTTTTTAAAATTCTGTTGTGCATTGTTGTATGGGTCATTCCGTAGCTGGAAGCTGCAAATCTTAGGGACAGCTTCTTGTATAACCGCTTCTGGCACATCAGGGTTCTCTTCCTTAAATATGGGCGAACCATTTCTTTGTCCTAAGTAGTTATAAGCTCTTGCGTTTCTTCCAAAATAAAAAATAAGATCATGGATATATTAAGGGGTACATTTGAACTTTGTTGAAATGTGCCCCTTACAGCAAAGTAGTAAGCATGGGTGTTGGGAACCAGAAGTAAACAAAGTAACGTGAACGTGTCAGATGTAAAAAAAATGGCGGCTGGGTCAACAATGACCTCTGCCGGAAGTGACGTCATATGAAAACAATATGGCTGCTATACGCAGTAAAACCGAAGCTTGAATGAGTTAAGTAACGTGAAAGTTTACATTCAAAGCCTGGAGGCGACGTCGAAACTCAAACTGAACTCGTTATAGTCACATGGTTTTGTTCATATCACGTGAATTTTCTTTACGTTCCATAGCCGGGGCGACGTCACGTTTACTAAACGATGACTTAAACTCGTTATAGCCACACGGTATTTTTAAACCACGTGGTTTTGTTTACATCATGTAACCGACAGAGACGCTATATGAAAACAAATATGGCTACTATGCGTATTTAATCCCAACTTACGCTTGTTATGGTCGTATAGCATTGTTTCCATCACGTGGCGTTTGTTTATATTATGTGGAAGTAAAAGACCTCTTAACCTAAAGTTGATTGGGTTAACCAAGTGGTTTTGTTTACATATGAGACATAAACCAGTCAAGAATTTGGAAGAATGGGTTTGATTCCCGTTATTGCATTGAACAAGGTGTCTCATCCAACATTACAGATTGTAGCTAACAAAGACGAGTGACTTCTAGAAATACTTCACAACGACTGGATTCGATACGTCAGAATTAGAAACAACCTACTGCCGTAAACAGGTTATTCTCAAAGTGTTATATAAGAAGTGTGTTCATCGTCATTTCTATAATCACGGGGATGTACAAAAGTAGGCTACTTCTGAAGTTATTCTTAAACCAGGTCAGGAGAATAAACAGCCCCTGGGTATAGCAGGATTTCTCAGACAATCTAATATAAAGTATGAAGGAGATTTGTAACACATGAGATGGTCTTAATAAAACACTACATATGCATGAATTTATAAATATATGGTAAGTGTAATCAGAATTAATTCAGTATAGTTCAATATTATTCTTACATAGACGAGTAACTTCTAGAAATATTTACACAAACACCGGATTCGATACGACAGAATTAGAAACAGCCTGCTACTGTGAATAAGTTATTTTTGAAGAACAGTCGATGGTTTGTACAACCTAAGACATTTCTCCGTAGTCACTGTAAATTTGTCCATATTCCGCTCACAAACAGACAGCCATATCTCGTTATGTTAAATATGTAGAGTTAAATGCATCTGTGGACTGTAATGTATCCGAGGGTTTGTATCAGGTAACCTCAATCAGGTGGATAAAATTAACTTTTATGTTCTTAGTTCAGTTGAGAAATAAAAGTGAACCACTTCTATAGTTATTCTTAGATTCAGGGGTTGTTGGTGGAAAAGTTAACACTGCCCCCCCCCCCCGGGGTTGTCAGATTTGTAAAAAAAACCACCCAGTTAACTCAGTCGATTTTAGGTCGAGGTCGTTTATATCCACTTAATATCAACTGATGTCATGTGATGTAAACAATAGCATATGAACATAACGAGTTCAAGTTGAGGTTAACGTATTTACTTCCTGAACAAGGAGAAGACAAAGTACCTCGCCACCTTTCTGGATGAGAACCTGACACCGCAAGTGAAGCATCGTGGATGTCATTAGAATGATGGTCATATATCGTATTCTAAGATAAATCTATTCTGAATCGAGACATCATCCGCTGTAGCAATTTATTGCTTCGAACCCCAAAATTCTGAATTTATTAGTAACCTTATCGATCGCAGTTATAGATATCAGTCAACTATGGAGTCCGCAACTCGCAGAGCTAGCTTTCCCAGTCGTCACTTGTGCTTTTCCATGTCATAACAAGTCTAATATTCTTGTGCTGCAACGATAAAAAGGCGCTGAGGTTGTTCCGCGCTCAGTTTGGAAAGTGTCCCGCCTGCAGTGACCTGGACCAACAACAGTCGTGCAAGTAGCAAGTATAAATAAAAGGTACGTATACCCACAACTATTAGTTTACGATGGCACTCACAGTGATTGATGTCACCCGCTTGGAGGGGAGAGACGGTGAACTGGTAGTGAAGGAGCTGGCAGTCGCGGGCTTCCAAAGTAACCGAGTCTCAACTTATGTGTTTAAAAAGCTGTACTCATGGGAGGAAATGTCTAGATTTAACGCTTGAATGAATTGTGCACTTGATCATGGATGTAATTGGAATGTTGTTGATACATTGTATTTTGAGTTTGAATCTATTGTGAATCGAGCGGCATCATCCGCTGTAGCAATTTATTGCTTTGGACCTCAAAAGTCAGAATTTATTAGCTAACTTATCGATCGCACAGTTATCGAAATCAGTAAACGAGGATGCCCGCAACACGCACAGCTAGCTTTCCCAGTCGTCACTTGTACTTTTCCATGTCATAAAAAGTCTAAATATTTTTGTGCCATGCGAGCTGCTTACGCAGTAGCATGATGGTTCCACTTCTCAGTATTCAGTGCGCAAGATGCCCTACTCAGCAAAACTCTCACTAATGTTTCAGATGCGAACGTGTCCACTTGTAAATAAGGCGCAGACAAAGCATGTGACCATTTTTGTGGATGAGTACCTGACACCGGATGTGAAGATTGTAAGTTCTTAGCGTAATGTGGTGCTAAATCAAATACAGTGGCTCATTCTGTTGACAGTTAAGGATCATATTCCAAAGGATGTGATGCATGAGCTTGGTGACTGACGTCACACCTTGGATTTGTACTGTCGACGATATATTCGCATTACGTCTGATGGCGGCCATGTGTTACTGAATAAGTCGCCATGAGCATATCTGATGGAATTGGCTAGTTCTTGTATAGAGAGACAAATAATGAAACATTTCAAATTACACGACGAACTCATACAGTGGCGAAATAAGTATCTCGAAACTCAATCTTTCTGTACACCACCTAACACAAGTGCTATTGATTTTGAAACACTCTATGATTAGATAATGTATCAAACAATTAATTAATAAAAATGTAATGTCTTCGTGTACATTTGTAAATAAGAAAAAGTGTCTTATTCAGTTAAAAATCTTTACCATTCCTACTTATTAAAAAGGGTAATCTAGGAGGCGGTTTTCAAACCTTGGATATTGAGTTCTGTGTCTTACCTCTAGAACAAACATTTCCCCACCACTTACCTCTACATTTAAAAGTGGGTAACATTTAAAACTGGTGGGTTAGAAGACATGTTGTAAATTCAAAATTGCGGATATGTTAAAAACCATGGGGTTAACTCAGTCAAATTTGGTTAAGAGGCCGTTTACCGCCAGATAATATAAACCAATATCACGTAATGTAAACAATGCAATATGACCATAAGTTTAAGTTAAGGTTAAATACACATAGCAACCATACACAGCCAAGACCAGGCTGACGCCATATTATCGGACAAATTTAAAGTTGTAAAATTTTAAAACTGGCAGATTAGAGGCCATGTAGTGCAATTCAAATAGCTGATATCTAAACAACATGACGTGGTTAAGTCAGTCAACTTTAGTTTAAGAGGTTGTTTAACTCCACATAATGTAAACAAACGTCGCGTGATGTAAACAATGCTTTATAACCATAACGGGCTTAAGTTGAGGTTAAATATGTATAGTAGCCATATTTGTTTTAATATAGCGTCACTCTCGGTCACACGATGTAAACAAAACCATGTGGCTTAAACAATACCATGTGGCTATGACGAGTTTAAGTTAACGCTTAGTAAACATGAAGTCGCCTCCGGGTATGGAATGTAAAGAAAAGTAACGTGATGTAAACAAAACATGTGAATGCAACGTGTTCAACTTGAGGTTCGACGTCGCTTCCAGGCACGGAATGTAAACTTTCACGTGATTTTACACATTCAAGCTCAGTTCTTACTGGGAAAAAAGCCATATTTGTTTTCATATTACGTCACTTCCGGCAGAGGTCATTGACCCAGCCGCCATTTTTTGTTTACATCGGACGTCATGGTCACGTTACTTTTACTTCCGATTCCTAACCCCCATGCTTACGCCTGAGCAATATTCAAATCTACTCCAAGTGCAAAAACGAAACATAATCTGTTATAATAAAGAGGGAATAATTACAGAAGATATAACCATACCACAAGACAAAGGACACACTGGTTTATGACATAATCAAACCTGCATCTACAAAGAGAATGAAGACACAAATCGCATAGAAGTTAAAATTTAAAAAATTTGTTTGTGACCAATCCAGTGCTTGTCACTTCGCCTACACCACACTAAACACTAAAATGGACGGAAAGTGGATGTCAGCTGCTGTGCAGGGGTACCACTCTCGAAACACAAAAGTAGCGACATATACTCTCAAAAGAAAACAAGATGCTTAATTTGTTCAACAGTGCCCCTTCTTCAAACGTGGCTTCTCCCCTACAAATAAATGTGAATAACTATAAATAATGAACAGAAAAACTCGTTAATGTCATATCGTGTGACAAAAACTTAAGAATCTGTAGTTACTACACAAAATTGTCATGCAAAAACATTGACTAGTCCCAATATGCATATTTTATTCAGGTAACAGGTAAAAACAAATCACTTCTCCTGTTCGCTCAGACCACGCTAATTTACACTTTGTCCGCTTTGCCCACGATATGACACAGTCCCTGCGATAAGTTCTGGATCAAATTTCACGTAGTCCGCAGCTGCAGACATTGAGGCGGAAGGGTTCAAAGGTTGGTTTTTTTTAACTATTGACCCTTCAGGTACTTGTGCCGAAGCAGTCTGCTCACGTCTCTCGCAGTGTTAACATGCAGTGGGGTTTTCAGGAAACCCGTGTGGTTGTGACTGCCCTTCACAAATGGGGAAAATCAGACCAAGAGTGAAAATTTGAGAAATTTTCACTCTTGAAACCACTGAAAATTTCGCGAGATTTCAGCTATCGGGCAAGTAAACGTTATAAGAAACTCGGGTGTTGAAGACAGGGCTCAGTCAGGACGCCCGAAAAGTGTGACGGCTGAAGCCGCTAACTAAAACAGTAGGGGAGCGGATTCGCCGAAATACGTTCTGGAAACAGATCATGTCCCCAGAGATGAACATATCGACCCAATCAAGTCGTGACTTATCAGAGAGATCTGCACACGAGAGCGTACTTCCGCTCAAACGGACACCTTCTTACTCCTGCATTGAAGGAGATCTGACGGACAAGAGCAGAACGTCTCCTCCAGTGGCATGCTGAGAACGGGCACGAACACATCCTCTGATTGCTCTGGTGGCTGACACACGGTCCTCTGTATGTATTTATTTTAATTTGTTTTCTGGAGCTTTAGTTTTTATTTTGTTTTCCTGTTATTTTGTACAGGGACCGTCTGTCTTGCGAGGATCGTGCTTGGTGTTCTCTGGGTTCCCGATTGGGAGTCAGGGTCGGGCAGTCGGCCTACCCCAACGTGTATGGAGTCGACGGTAATTTGTCAGTAATATTATGATTTCCAACTTGAGTTGACTGCTCTAGTTTGTTAGTACTTCCCCCTGTTAACTCATAGAATGGGAAGGCATATTGTGTATTATAACTGTTACGTTATTCATGTGTACAATTTTTGGTTGGTTGTTTTAGTTTCCTGTAATTCAATACGTGTGTGCTTTCGTTATGTTAATATGTACATACTGCCCAACAAAAAATGAAGCGGTCTACGATCGTCAGTCCTGAACCGGAAGCTACGTCATGTACAGCTGCCATCATAACTCGAGTCGTTCGCAGTTACCATATATTTGTGCATTTATCGCGATGCTCTTTCTTCCATTCATTACAGTCATGCACGCCGCGTACACATTAACCAAAGACACCAATATGTTTGTTTAATTAGAAACTACAACATGAATTAACCTACATCAGTTTTCCTAGGCGTAAGGCTCGTAGCTCTGCTGCAAAGGTTTGATACTAAGAACAGTGCAGATAATCACCCATATTCACTTACAGCCGACAACGTGACGGCACGCCAGCAGTATTCTTCCGAGGCCAAATATATTGGCTCGATTCCCGGTATCGACTTTCTTCTTTTGCTTATGTTGTATGTTTACAAGCACTAACACTGTGCAGTTACAAATGTATTATTTAATTATATATTTAAAAAACTACCTGTGCTGCTGTGGCAAGGCTAGAGATGCGAGTGACGCAGTTATTTTTTTCGTATTTATTGTTTACTCGTATTGTGATTTAAAGGGTTTTTGTTCGAATGTGACTGAGACTAGGCACTTAAAAATTGTGGGTGCCTGCGGGCCTAAGTCGGCCAAGAGATCGCCTACTCTAAATCCAACCTCTCGTACGTACCTCAGGGTTAGGTGGATTCGTACACTATTTTACCCTGGGTCAAGTGGGAAGCGGTAACAGGTATTGAGGGGCTACCCTGATGAGATTTACTACCTCACACGCCGGCTAACGGGGATCTGGTCTACCCAAGCCAAGGTCGAAGGTATCTTGCTGATAGCTGCACGGAACTGGTGTAGTGATACTAGTGCCGTAAACGATCCTTTTGGGAAACCAGGCCGCACCCCATTGTATGTAGACCTTCCGTCCGCGTGGGACCCGTGGAAGGTGACCTATGTTTTCCCCATTTTCGTGGGAGGGCTCCTTAACAGGGAACTCTGACGGATATAAATGAATGAATAAACCACTGACTCTGGAGATGGAGCATCTCTTTCCATAGGGACCCTGTTGGGGAATATAGATGGGCTCATTTATCGGAGACTTTGAGGGAAAGGTGAATTATTAGGGGGTCCGTTCACCGGAAACTCTGATAGTTGGAGGGCTCTGGAAACGGAGAATCTCTCTCTATGGGCGCTCTGTGACGGGAAATTAGAGGGAGGCTCCTTTACCGGGGATCCTGAAGGTTATGTACGTGGTCAAACAATAAAGTTCGTGAATTCATCGAGGTAAAAGTGCTACATATCACATTGCTAAATACCACCGTGGTCGCCTTCAAAATACTCCCCTTGGGAAGCTATGCACCGATTTCAGCGCCTAGTCCACCCTTCAAAACAATTTTGGAACTGGTTTTGTGGAATGGCCTTCAGAGCTGCCGCTGTATTACGCCTGATGTCATCAATGTCATCAAAATGCCTTCCTCTCAATATTTCCTATATCTTTGGGAACAGAAAAAAGTCACTGGGGGCTAGATCCCGTGAATAGGCAGGGTTTTCCAACACAGTTATTTGTTTAGTAGCTAAAAACTCCCTCACAGACAGTGCCGTTTGAGCAGGTGCATTGTCTTGATGCAAGATTCATGAGCTGTTGGCTAAAAGTTCGGGTCGTTTACGTACAACTTTTTCACGCAGCCTTTCCAGTACTTCCAAATAGTAAACTTGGTTGACTGTTTGTCCAGTTGACATAAATTCCTAATGAACAACCCTCCCAATATAAAAAAAAGTCAGCAACATTGTTTTGACTCTTGATTTGGACCGACGGAATTTTTTTGGTCACGGGGAATTGGCAGTCTTCCATTGTGCACTTTGCCGCTTCGTTTCAGGGTCGTATTGGTAGA
>Ga0123352_10004878_pt1 | contig 19961 bp, 15 predicted proteins | sample TergutLab28metaG_FD_89700 | JGI IMG/M metagenome (GOLD analysis project Ga0123352, IMG submission 89700) | Labiotermes labralis P1 segment gut microbial communities from Petit-Saut dam, French Guiana - Lab288 P1 | ecosystem: Host-associated > Arthropoda: Insects > Digestive system > Gut ...
TGTTTGTATTCAGGTAACTTGGACTGGTTGGTCAGATAGGTGCTTCCGCACGCCTGTAATAATGTATAATGTTTTCTGTCATAGGAGTATATTTTGAACCAGAGTGTAACAGCTCAAACCTCGACCATGGTGTGCTTGCGGTCGGTTATGGCACAGATAAAGAAACGGGGGAGGACTACTGGTTGGTTAAAAATTCTTGGGGCACAACTTGGGGTGATAAGGGATATGTGAAGATGGCCCGCAACCGTGATAACCATTGTGGCATTGCTACTCAAGCGAGCTATCCACTAGTTTGATAACTGTGACAAGAAACTACAAGTTGTTAGACACTGACTGAAGAAGCAGAGTGAGTTGTTACTTTCAACTTTGTAAATAATCTTGATTTGGAGTGTCATGTTGCAGGTTCATTAGATTACAATGGGTGCAGTACACTTGTCTGAATAACTGTGCACTAGTTGTCTTGTTCAGAAGGAGTTGAAATACATTTTTGTTTGAAATTTGTTACATTTGTGTTATAAGTTGACAAGATACATATTTGATATTTATGTGCAGATTTTAATTACTGTATTATATGAATATAAGGCAACCATGCATATAAGACCAGGGGTGCACAAATTCTGGGCACCATGCCATCTGTTGAACTAAATTTTGTATGGTGGTGCCTCATATTTATGGGGCATCAGTAGGGAACTTTGATTGGGTCTTCCCTCTGGTGTCTGAATTTTGAGGTGGCTCCTGCTCCAAGATTTCTGGAAAAAGTTGTGGACCCTTGTGCAAGAACACCCGCCCCCCCCCCCCAAATAATATTTTTTTCAGGAAAGTGGCTGTAATCAAATTAACGAGGTTTTTATGTCATTTAGTGTTTGCATGCTTAATATTTGGGATTTGAATAATCAGCTTAGTACTGTTGTGTGAGAAGCTGCAAACACATTAGTGGGTTAACTAGCTGATGTGAACACTTTAAATTGCTGGAAGAAGAGTCTGCTTCCTGATCTGCGTGCAGCACATCATTAACTATTCAGTTCATATTATTTGATATACAACATTTTTTTCACAAAACCCCCTGTTGAACCATCATCCCAAGCAGTGCTCAAGATTGTTGTCACATGTTTCCCCACAGAGGTGAAGTAGTGTTTATTTTATAATGGTTTGTTAACTATACCACATTGGAAATGTGTAACTGAGAGGTCGTGGTATGGTCACAAGATTGGTCTTTATGTCATTAATCAGAATATTTGGTCATCTGTCCCAGACTTTCCTTTGGCCCTTCAGCCATGAAGTCTTCTGGCATCCATCCTTTCACATGACAGGGTAGTCTGTGGGAAGTTTTTAGCTGATGTAGATCTCGGGTGAATAGCGTACCCTGTGAAATGCATAATTCTTACTGCCCAGCCCTTACAGGATAAGAAATCTTTCTGTGTAGTCTTCAGGGATGTAGCAGCTTCCAGTGCCATCATTTATATTGCATGTTTGTTAATGAGAAAGCCAAATTTATGTTTAGTGCAAGCTCCAGAACTTTTTCATTAATGACATTAAAATTCCACTGCTTGGGGTCATTACTTTTCCAACTGGAATTTTTTTTCTTTGGTAATTGTTTTATATTCTTCAGTATCATACATTCTGGGCTGCAACCTGCAGTTTCTCTGCTACAATGCAGTTGTTGATTTCTATGCTGTTTAATACCTTGTGAAAACAGCATTGTATCTGCAGCGCATTGGTGTTGGTATTGTAGATACTGTTGTACATTTTCCTTCAACAGGATCACCCATGATACAAAGTATTTTTGAGAGCAGCTTTTCTCATGAATCTGACTTCAGATGAGATGTCGGCATGTTGGTAGTGAAATCAGAAGTATAATAATCTGTGTTTAACTTTGAATGTGATATGAAGTGCTTTGTCATTTTTAATATGATGAATTTATAAAATATTGACATTCAGGTAAATATGATACTGCATTACCACTCACCATAGACCCTGGATTTTAATAAATTTTTTACTTGTGGTTATCATTTTAGGACAGGGCATATGATTATGTTAGGTGAGATTGAGGTGCTGTTGCAGTTACTGGTTTTATTATTTATGCCATAGTTCACATGATTGTGTAATTACATCTGAAGTATTATATTACCCATTTCAGAAGTTTACATGTAAAGTTGTCATAAAAGTGTGAGATTTGATATACCTTGTCTTAATTGTACTTTTCACTGATGGAAAATATGGAAGAAAAAGAAATTTTGTTTGGAAGTTGATATTATTTTTAAATGAAATGTGTGAGTAGAATATGAGTCAGTGGTTCTTCCTTTCTACAAGTCATCGATATCTTGGCCCAAATCCTGACTGAATCAGTATTATGTGACTGAATCCTTATATTTAGAAATGGAATGTAAATTATACAATTCCTGCTTTATATTTGCAGTAGGAGAAGCAGAATTTATGAGAAACTGGTTTTATTAATAATGATCCCAATGATTGTTACATATAAATTGCCTGACTGAGAAGAGGTTAGGCCATAAAATTAGCCTTGGTGACAAACCTATTAAGTCCTAAGGATAGCCTGTGGAGATATTTTCATTGTCATTATATACAATATATATAAGGAGTTCACATTAAACAGTCAGTACTGATAGACACCAAAAGAGTTAAGCATATACTGTGTCTGATTTGCTGGGGCTATATCCTCTGACAAAGGCTGTTGAAACTAATACATGCTTAAGTAAAGGTGGGTCTGTGTTCACTATGAAGGCATGTAGGTGGAGTGAAGGTATAGCTGAATTCAGCACTTGAAGGTGAATGATAGTCTCACGCTGCAACTACTTTACTCCCAGTCAAAGCCCCCAGTCCCCATTGAATAGGAGGCTCGGTATTCGGTTCAGAGAAGACATAGCTGTCTGGCTCCTGCCAGGAATCAAACCTTGGATAGTCCAGTTTGTAGCCTGGAAGCGACACGCCCATTAACCAGAATAAATTTGTACTAACTGGAACTCCTAGAGCAGTTCAACCCATCCATATGCCAATGTAAGTACTCTTATAGCTGAGAAGTACAGCAGTCTGTGTGCAGTTCTGCTGAATCTTACTGTCTTCACAAAAAAATATAGGAAAGTGTGAATTACACGTAAAGAATAAAAGATCTTCTCCCTTGTATGTGATCACCCTTTTATTAGACAGCTTGATGACTTCTATAAAAATTTTAGACTCATTTCTTCCAAAAACAATCCAGTCAATTGCAAACACTTTTATTTTAAAAACAGTTCATCCTTTGTGTACTTTAACAGTTTTGCTTAATAGTGGTCTTTTTGGCTGAAATGTGGCACATTTTTGTAAAAAGAATTGTTTTTATAATAAAAGTAAAAGTGTTTGAATAGTGTGTGGAATAAACGAGTTGTGATAACACAAAAGGATGTCAACTCTGAGCAGTGTTAGTGTATTTTGGGTTCACAACTAACTCCTCTTGTATGAGCCTTAGTATGTGTGGTAGCTGACTGTACTCCAACCACGATGTCAGGTTAAATCCTGATTGCAACTGATACTACCACTGAGGTATTTGTTCTGCCTCATGTGAAGTATTGACTCCTTCAGTCTGGTAGTGAACTGTGTCTAGTGCAACCTTTGTTCCACACTCCAGTGAAATTCTGAGCATGTGCATGGACCTGTGAAAATAATAGTCACATTTTCTCATATTGCCATGCAGAATTTGGCACTCTTATGCTGAAAGGGATTATTATGTTAGAATGTTGTAAAGAAATTCAGGACTTGATAGACATAAAAATTGACCCATTGAGGGATCACAAAGGTTTGTCAATTTGTGTTTTGCACTGAAGTGCGTGCACTACATTACTTTATTCTGTTAATGACTATGAAGGGTATTACATTTATTCACATTTAGCAGTATGAAAAGTATATCCTTATCTACCCTATTAGATGCATTTCTTTGAGCAATCTTTCAGGCCACTAAAATGATCATTGTAAAACTATTATTGTGGCTAAGTTATTGAAAGGACAGGAATTGGAGGTTACTAAAATAAACAATACTGTTTTTGCTGAAATGAATACATTTAAGTTTTTGCGCCAAGAACAGACTGAAGCTAATTGTTTTTCAGACTAACATCTACAAATTGATTACTTTTGAGAACCTGGATTCAAGCCTGTTAAACCTTTTAAACTTCAGGAATCATCCCCCATTTGAAGCAGCCTCCCCAAGATGTCACAAGATATTAGTACCACCATTGCTAGTCTTACAGGCTATGTGAAACGCCAGGCAAAGTTGCACATTCATACACTCTTGGCTGGTGCATGTAGCATATGGTCTCGAGGAAAAAGGTTTCACCAGTTAGAAACAGATGTGTTTGTCATTGGGGTTTATTCTGTGGATTCCAAAGATGGTAACTTGCAGCTTGTGATAAAGTGTGTTTTTTGTTTTGTTCATTAGTCCAAATCTTTAGGGTTTTAGATGTAAAGACACAATTCTGTATGAACCTTTGCCAGCATGCCATTAAATTAATCTGCTCTTTAACACTTTGCCGACCAGATGGCTCATTAATTAAATACCCTCAGTTTCCGGATGTTTTAAACGCTTTGAATGTTCAACCCCATAACATTTTCTTACTTACGGTTTAACACTATAGATTACACTCCTGAGCCCCAGACTGCAGAAACTGCATGTAGATAGGCTAGTAGTTCTTCACTAAATGGTAGTTCTCAAAAGAAGACTCTTGTGTGAAGTGGAACAACACATAATATACAAATGTCTTTGTGCCCTGTGTTTACATTTGTTGTGTCATGGATTGTACTTATCATTTACACAAGTCCTTTCACACTTGCACTGTTACATCACCAGACTCTCATGTTTCTGTGTAGCAATGTTTGAACTAATCTCACTGTTATAAAAATTGTCCTGATGTGATGTTATTGGCCTAAGTTGCTGTCTAAAAGTGATAAGACCAGGTTCTCCAACTTCTCAGCTGAGTATATCTCCATGTTGCAGATAAACACAATACCGCCTTCTATCATTTTCACCAGCACTCCATATTTTGTTATTTTCCTGGGATTTTATGTCCTAAATTTCAGGCGACCCCACCATGGGATCATGGCTTCATGAAGTGACAGTTATTTTTTTGGGCTGTAAAATGACCCAAATTTCTGTACAAAATATTCATACACGGGCCAAATTTTGAATAGCCGCCCTGAATCCTGTGTTTGCTGGCTGTTGTCACTAAAATGCCAGGCCGTCCAAATGGATTCAGAACGTTTCCTACTCTCAGTGTGAGGAAAAATGGGTGTGGAAATTGTAGGGTCAGTGGACCAGTAGTCTCTTATATTTTCCTTTCTGACTTGTCCCATCAAAATTATTAGTCCCAAAAACTTCATTTCTTCGGGCGTGATATTGGACCACTTCAGTATTTTAGGCAAGACTTTCCATTATGCATCTCAGCTATGGTAAAAGACTGTTCAGTAATTAACTGTATAAGATCGTCACCAATGATTGAACTCACGACTGCAACAGCAGACTCAGGGTTATCAGTTACTATACTTTGACCCGTGGTTCTAAGGAAAAGCTCATTGCTTGGTTATTTTTTATCAGTTTTACACCAGACGTCACTTGTTTTATCATCAGAGCTTTACGGTTCACTACTTTCTTCCTCTTCTGTACTTGTTCCAGGCACTAGTAAACACTACGGCAGAAGGTTGCAACTGTTTACGTGAACTAGTTGTGGGGACGTCACTGTCATTAACCTGTCTCGACCATTTACGAGACGTTTGTGTAAAGGGGGATAATATTAAAAAGGGCTTTAAAGATAAACGGAATGTGCTGGCTAAATCCAGTTTATTCGCCGGGCTGTTATGAACAGTAAAGAACCATTGGTTTACATTGAGGAAGTACATAATGATCGGGCGAGCAACTATAAGCTTCTCAAGAAATATTACCGCTTCTCCCTTGTATGCGGGGGGTACTCTCTTCCAGTCGTCCGGAACACTGGCTCTTCTGTTATTTGTGGTTTTACTCAGAACTTGCAATCGGCAAAGGCTCATAATGAGCGTCGTTAAACCATCTATCCCGACAGGAAGTCACGCTTATAATCACGGATAGGCACCCCAGGTGATAGTAATCGCAGAAAACAAGTTATCTTTACGAAGCAGTCAAAAAGTAACGACGCTTCGAACGGTAAGACACCATCGATTTTTGCCGATAAGTTATCTGTAGGCAGCAGCACCAGTGGCTGTTACATCAAACTATCTTGCAAGCACTGGCCAAGTATATCTGGCGTGGACACTCAGTGACAATGTGATTTCATATCCTTCATTGCATATAATGTACAGCAGTGGATCAACCGATAGGTTGTCTAAGGAAATCATTGCTACAGGCGGAAACTGCGAAATTTTGCAGTTCCATATCAACGAGATACGCTGGTAAATAAAACAAAAAACGAGGACTCATTTCCATCAGAACTTACAGGTACTGGGGCGATACAGTCACTGAATCATTTTTTCAGCCTGTCTGCCCATTAGGTAGTAAGTTTCAAATAACTGACGTCTTCCTGAATTCATTCAACAATTTGCGGAAGCCTCGTTCTCAGTGCACCACCAGTCGATTTCTGTCTTATGTTCTCCAAACATATCGTACGGTCTAACGACACGCCCGGGCTCAAACCACTGCTCCGCCATTTTGACACAGGAACTATATCAATGAAGAGAAGCACCTCCAGAGAAGCTGACAGTAGCTAAGCTAATCCAGACATTAATAAACACTAACGGTCACTACGCTGTACACAAAACTCCTCGCTGACCCTCCCCCACCCTTCGCCCTGTTCTTCCGAATGCTGTTCTACCTTAGAGCTTCCCAGCTACAAATTCCATGCCGTTTGATGTCACAACCTTGCTGACAGTTACTGACCAGAACACACGGCAGCAGGAACCAAAAGGGTCCACTACAGTCCGTGCACACCACGTAGCATACGAGTACAAACGATACAGCGTGTCGTTCGTAAATTTTTCCGAACACCCCCTTGTCTCCGGGGCCGAACCAGCGTACTTGCATGGGGTCCTTTCCCCGAAGGTCAGGCGGCCGGCGCGTGAAGCTGACCACTCACGCCTATTCACGACCAAGTATAGGAACGAAGTATCTGCAGCCGTGCCTCCAATCCGCCATGCGCCTTCGTGTGGCTGTCACATGACTGGTCTTAAGCGTGCGGTTCACGACATTGCCCACAGGGTGGGGAGTGGTGCCTTAGCCGAAATGGCAAACCCAACTCCCAGACCAATGGTAGGGGAAGTGTTCCACGCAGACCTGCACTACTCACCCAACAATGTCGCACAATCCGGGCGCTCAACTGACGCACACAGAACAGGCGGGTAACAAGCGACAATTAGCTTCACCGACCGTCCTCACGGAGCAACTCGGCTCCCGCTGGGCGGATTTTGATAAAATATGGTATTAATATATTTTTACTAAAATCTGTCGAAACTGGCGTTCGGTTAAAACCGTACCAAAGCAACAGATGGACACTGCGCACGTAGACTGACGAACACCTACTGCATTTCGCCACGACTGGTCTTTACAGTCGAGACAGATGGTGTTCTCTGCGCGGTACGCACTCAGGCAATCAATAAAGTCCATACCCATTGCCAAGACACGGACAAACCGACGTGATAAAACGCAAGTCCGCCACTAAGATACGGAATAAGACATTTAGTAGCGTGGGCCGTCAAATCTTGCGAGGGCACATTTCAGACACTCGCACATGCAGTGCTATTCTTCAGTATTTACAGGGATTTAAAATCTTTGGAAACTGAGAGCGAAAGCTCCAGACGTTTTCGCCAAGCGGAAAGCCACACAGCAACCTGGTGTACTTTGTACCAATGCGTACACCAGATCCAGATATGCAGAATGCAGGCAGACATTTCAAGTATCGCTGTATGATGCAGTGAGGCGGCAGCGGGATCTCGTCTCTTTCTACACCAGCGCCCTCCAGTCGACACATAAATCCTGTCAGTCGCACCCAACTTCTCAATGCCAGCCTCAGACATGCGTGACGTCACCCGTCGTCGGGTTCATGTAGCGCCTTGCACTTCTGCATCCTGCATACCATAACCCCGTTTAACGCTGCCCCGAACAACGCAGTTTCGCTTCCACGTTCATAAAGTTCGGTGACCAAACACTCGACGAAAGTTGTCGCGCCGCCGCCGCTTGGACTGACGTTCCTCTGTGGGGTTTTTAATTGCTGTGGGTAAAACGTACTGGGTTCTACGTTGTTTCGGTGTGCGTTCAGAACCGCAGGTACCAACAATATGCTGCTTAGTTCTCATACTGACAGTTCAAAAGTTTAATAGCAATGAAGTAATAATGAGATTCTTAGATTCCCGCATATGACACCATTTGCACTGGCACATACCCTTCATATGATTGTCACAGAAGTTTCATCAGTCACTTGCAAGCAGATTTGACCAGAAACATAGTTCTTAACTTTACTGTGGCCGACACCCTTTTGGTTCCACAAGTAGCACCCTGAACCTACATCAAATAGTTCTTTTTTATAATACTCAACTGTAAAGGAAATTTGTGTCATTCTAATATTAACTGCAGGTAAGTTGGAAAGCAGATGTCTATCAACAACTGCCTTTGGCAGGGAAGATGGTAACTGATTCGACATCTTCAGCGGTGACTCATGCTACGCTGTGTGGTAAGGTTTTGAAACACTGGAAAAATGCTGTTGATAGGGCAACAAGTTGGATTTTCCTTGACAAGGAATACAAAAACTGTGCCAAGAAGAGAGACATTTATTAGTGTGCTCTGGCATAATGTTGAAGAATGATACTTGAGTGAATCAATCCAACTTTATTGTATGTTGTCATGACTGTCATTTAATTTCATGATGGTGACATAGGGAAACACACTGATCATTTTTCATAATCTCTACATTATCATGTATGTTGTTTTGTGTACATGTAATCTTTTCTTGCAGTTTGTGCAAAAAGTACGTAATATTAAATACCGTGTCTGTGAAAAACGTATTGCACTTTCCGAAATTCAGTTTTCCCAATGTGACGATTCCATCCACATTTACTTCATAAAATTTTTAGGCACAGGATTTGAGGTGCTCACAGTGGTGAAGATTCATAATGTGGTCTGGTATATGACACTATATAGCCTGGTGCATGGTTCTGAAGGTTTTGGAAGAGCATTCTGTGGTCAATCACCACAGGCTGTATGAAGATAGAGACAGTATGGTTTAGCAGAAAAGCTCATTACAGTCAGATTACATGGTCCCATACCTTGGAAGAGTACAATATTGAAGTTTCCCATGAAGGGGGGAGGATAGGAGAGGGTATGGTATGTTAAGATTCACTGATATCATGTTAAAAGTTCCATACTTTAACCACAGACTCTGATCCATGGTGGCTAGTCACACACTGCCTGTCTGTAAGAGGTAGTAATCGGCATATCAGGCTTCCAGCACACTGTAAATGAGGTCTTCATCTTCTGAGATGTTGCGCATCATTTATTAGTAGTTACCAGTTTTTTGAGACAATCTATCCTTCCTGTCTTCAAGGGTAATGCAGTCCAAAAAGAACTGGATTATTTGACCCACAAAGGCAGGAAAAGTATGCTGCTCGAATCATTCTTAACTAACAATCGATGCCACGTGACAACCCAGAAAGCTCTTCGGTAGTAATCTGGGATTTCAGTTGTCAATAAAACAGCACAAAAGTTAACGTTCATATTATATGGCATTAAAAAACAAGTTCGAATACTGACAGTGCAGGCTGCACTATGGTCATCCTAATATCAGTGCTGCATGTGCAAAAAGAATTGGAACAAATTAATTATGGAAGATGTACTGAGAATGCCCCCTCGTAAGATGCGAGTGATAAGATGCACCATATTCAGCAAGGCATTTTTGCGTAACTTCTTGGTGTTATGATACAGGATGATTTTGAGGGCATTTTCAGTACAAAAAAAATGTGTCTGATAAGGTAGGAAATACAGAATTTGAAAATAAATTCCTGTATCAGTAAATTTCACAAACACAGCCTGGGTTTTCTGGAATTTTTATTTATATAATGACTTGTATACAAAACTCAAACTACAATCTTACATTACATTTGTCTAGACATTGTTATTCAAAAAGTGGTGATCAGGAGAGCAGGGAAGCTGAAGCGAAGGACAGCAAGAAGCAACTTGTGAAGGCAGATATTTTTACCAGTCAGAATGTCCCAAGGCTGGAAGATTCCACAGTGAGCCTGGAAAAATCTTCCAATGTCTGTGATAAATTTTGATGTGTTTTCTGGCAGTGAGAAGAGGAAGGAAGAGTCAACATGAAGAGCCTCAAAATGTGACAAAAATTAAGAAACGTGTTTATGAACAGACATCAGGAAAGGTCGAAGAAAGATCCATTACCAGAACCACCAACAATAGCTAAGTGCCATACTCACGTTCTGTTGATGTTAGTGACACCTCTGAATGTGCAAAAAAGTGCCAAAGTCTGTGCCAGATGTACCTGTAGGTAATCAAGATGTACCACATGACTTATTTGGCAGTGCAGTCTTCGAAGAACTAAAAACAGTATGTTTAAACAAAGAACCCAGAACTGTGTTATATGAAGGAAATAAATCTCTTTTGGTGACTGGTGGTGATGGAGTTGGAAGACATGAGAATTCGCGTCTGTTGAATGGATCTGGGAGACTTGCCGTTAATAATATTATTAGCAGTAATGTTGATTGATGGTGGTGATTGTCAGTTACCAATGCAGCACCCAAGCATTTCATTTAGTGACAAAAACAAATCTAATTTGAATATCCCACCTGCTAAAACTTATGTTAAACATGTAGAATGTTCAGATGTTTTAGAACACCCTGCTGTTGAAGCTGAAAACCTGGCAATGGAAATTCGCATTTCTGATGATAAAGAACAGTCAGTGGGTAAAGACACGTAGAAAAAGCCAAAGCATTGCCATAATGTTTCTGTATTTTCATCTTCAGATGTGGAGCGCGAAATAAATGGGTGTCAACAGCTGTTAGAATTGACGACAAACCACAGGAAATTTATTTTGCGTTCAGGTACTGAAAGCGCGAATTGCCGTACACCTTAGAAAATAGTACCGATTCTGATTGTAAACAATTTGCGAAAACTGGCACAGGTTGTGTAGATGAAGTTTCCGCAAGAAGCTGTGAATAACATTCATCAATCCCAAATAGTGTGAGTTCTGTGAAAGGGAAAACTCACATTGAGAAACCGTGTGTCCAGTTTTGCAAAAAAGAAGTAGCTGTGCAATTGAAAAGGGTTGATGAGTATATAAGGAAATTAGATGATACTGTTGTATCAAAACCTGCAAATGAATCCTTAGATTACTTGCTTTATGAAGATATAATTGTTGTGAATAATGAGAGTGACGTAGAAAATGCTTCATCACAAATGTTTGATGATCAGAAGCCTTCTGTAGAGTTACTGAAAGCTGAAGGGTATGATGCAGCCCATGAAGAATTTCATAAGGTTGTTGAAGGTTTTGATGAATCTTTGCTTGAAGATGATGACATAGAGTTTGATGATGATTTGTTCAAGAAACTCTTGCAGGAAGATCTTCAACCTGAACCAGTCTCAGAGTTACCTCCACAACAAATGCCCAGAGATACAGGAAGGAGGGACATGGGTCCAAAAGAAGGGTGTATGAAGGGAGTGAGTCTACCACAAGTAGCTGGCGATGGTGAAGGGACAGAGAAGGTGCCATTGGCAGGTGATGAGGTGAAAAAGAAGTATAAAGAGCAAGAGAATAAAGATTCTGTGAATGCACATGAAGGAGGGAGAATAAAAGTAACTGACAAAAATAGAGGAACTTTCTTGATGGAGGGGGCTGAGTCCACAGATGGTGTTGCACAAATTTTAAATATAACTGATCCATCAGTTTTATCTGCTGCTGTGCAAAAAATACACCTTGATTTAGAGAAGATTCCAAAACAAAGTGGCACTAAAAACAGTGCTCCACAGCCCAAGAGGCATGAGTCAGGATCATCCTCAGTAAGAAGCATTAAAACTCTTCCAAGAATACCTAGACTATCTGAGTGGGCTTCATCTTCTATTAGTGTCCGTGAACCAGAGGTACGTTCTGGTGCGAAGGTAGAAACCAGCTTATTGGACAGGTTTCCGAAATCTACCATCCCTATTTTAAGAACATCTGCACCCACGAGAAACACCAAGGAAAAAAAGAAAGTGTGTTTAAAGAATTTTAGTGAAATGTTGCAGATACATGTCATACTTGTGGCAAGGGGTTCACACCTTCTGCCCGTTGCCCATAAAAAAGATGCTCCAACACCGAGGAAAGTTGTCAGTTGGAAACAAGTCATAACGTTAAAGTGAAGTGTAAAGAGCAAGAGAATAAAGATTTTCTGAATGCACATGAGACGTCGAGACAAGCTTAGTGGCCCAGGCAACCTCATGTTTAATGGGTACAGGGAGTTAAGTGGCCAGGGTCTGAAGCAGGCCACTTACATGAGCATGTGATCACTTGCTTCTGCAGCCATCTGACTTCATTCATGCACTTCAATCTAGCTCTCAGTGGTGCAGAATTTACCATCCCAGTGCACTGTGTCACTGCCCTTCATCTTGATTCTCTCATCATAGAACTCCACCATATTGTTACGACATAAGTTTCTTACTTGCTTGATAAGTGACAAAATCTTGATTAGTAACACCAGAAAGAGAGAGGTCCCATGCTTTAGGCATCAGGATATCTCTATGCAGTGGTGAGGTTTCATGGCTTGGAACACACGAAGATGAGGTTTTATGTATGAAACTACCTGCAGAAACAAAAACACACATTACTGAGTACCAGACACACACTTATATAGCATTCTATACTTATTGCTTCATAAATGATTAATTCCCTCTGATCTTGTAAAATAATTTACGGAAATACCTAACAAAAACTGAAAAACTAGGCAACGACTTGTATGTCGTTTCTTTCTGTTTAGCCAAACAGTACATCTGACAGGCCAATGAACATTCTTTTGTTTCCATGCAGCGTTTGTATGTAGAGTGTAAAAACAGTGCAAAGTAGTTGGAATATAACTTATTTCAAAAACTGGTACATATAATTTGCCTTGTTGCCAGTGACATAAATTTACCATAACAGCACTGTTGTGCAACAATCAATATTTTTATATGGTGAACAGTGAAATGCAACTCAACAAACCTAACACAGAATACGCTGTGTTTCCACTGCAAAACAGTTACATGAACACACCACAATATTACATTACACATACACCGCCCATCTTGTTAAAAATATTTCATGTTAGGTTGGTCAACACAACAAACCATGTCACTGGGGTGTGAATAAATGAGATGGCAGTCAGACACAGACAGAAGGTGCAAATAGGTTGAACATTTACACAATGTAAATATATACAGTAGGGTCTCGTTTGGCGACGGTTTTATAACTATTCTTCAGTTCTATGGCTGCTGGCTGTCCTGATCTCTCTTTGTCAGTGACACTTTTTCTTCCCTCAGAAAAACGTTTCATCCACTTGTAATCTGCTGTTTTCTTCATAGCATTATCCCCGTAAACTTGCACTAACATGTCTCTGATTTCGTTTCCACTCTTTCCAAGTTTAACAAGAAACTTAATGTTCGTTCGCTGCTCTAATTCAAACTCCAACATTCTCGCAGCGGCACACCAAAACACACACAGACAGTAATAGATGCCACTCAGAAAGAGACTGCCATAGGTCACCAACAACACAGCTGTGAAACGCTGATAGGTGAAGGTCATTAAACCATACTACGGCTTTTGTCCAGTGCTGCCACGGCAAGCAAACATTGGCGAGTTCATGAACTTAATTGTCCAACCACGTAGCTAGTGAGATGGATTCCCTCATTCCTTTGCTGTTGTACAGATCACTCTCATTCATTCAAGTTCTGTCATTCATTAAGCGAGGCCAATTTCTTTCATGCTGTATGGAATTAGATTCTCCTTCAGTGATTTAATGTATTTATGTTTTGCAAAAGCATTTGACTTCTACTAAAAGTAAATGTACATGCTTTATAAGATTTTTTAGGTTATTTTATATTTTTATTATTGGCATTTCAAACATTCATATGTGTTTTAAACTGCTAGTTGATTCCAATGTACATGACTGTTCAATCAGTTTGAAATAATCACAAACATCAACACTCTACTGTACAGTCATTCAGAATGTATCCACACTTTGTAAGAAGTACACACATTCTCTGCACCGGACAGTAGTGTCAATAATATGCTACATTTGACATACACAAATATGGGTAAAACCCTGCGTTGCTATGTACTTGTTGCAGACTGTACACTGTGATGGTCTGCATTCTCTAATTCCAGTTCTCAGAACACCAGTTCTACATTTCGTGGACGAAGATGATCTTGCGAGGAACTGCCTGACAGGACAGTTGTAATAAATTGCCATCACTTAAAATTAGTTCCATACACATGCAGACAGAGGAGTTCATATATTTCAGTCGGTACCTGGACTAGGCTCAGCGTTGCATGATCCAAGGTGCAATTCCTACAGTGATAAGAGATTTTACTCTTCTTCAAAATGTTCAGATCAGCTTTGGGAGCACCCAGACTCGTATCCAATGGGTACCAGGGCTTTTTACCCAAAGTAAAGCAGAGGAAATGTCAAAATGACTACTCACTTCCAAACAGTGCCAAGGTCAAGAGTAAGGCAAGCCTTATGCTCCTCCTACATGTCTTCACAACACAAACAGAAACAACTATACCTTTTACATTTACATGTACAGAAACACTTATCTTGAGAAACTGTACATTCTCGCAGCAGTGCTGCAGAAGTTTCAAGTCTTCTGGTATGTACATAAGGTTCCTGATGTCTTGAAGGACTCCAGTGCCTTCATCTTCAGAATCATGCAGTGCTAACACAGTCAGCATTCTTCCTGGACTGCTTGACTCTGCACATGAAGACACTGTGATCCTGCCAAACATCAGGAATCCAAGAACAACAAAGATGTGGTTGCCAGTGTTTCTGTAGCCTTAAAATCATCTGATGAGATATGTTCATCACATCAGCCACAAAAGCAGAAGTCCAAAGACTGACCCTGAAGGTGAAGGCATTAAAGAAGTTTGGGAACTACTAGCCTAACGACACGCCATCACACTGCAGAACACTGTTGTGGCAACAAATATTGCACTTGGGGTATTTTATTGGATGTCTCAGTACCTGAGTATGATCTGGTACTATGGCCATCAGAGGGGTGTGGAAGGTGGTAGGAATATACAAATTAATTAATTAATTGCTTTTCTTCATATGTATGTCACAAAATTTGTGGCTGAAAATTCAGTTAGACAGTTATTTACTCTTCTTTCCAAAAATTTCTTGCCTAAATATATGGGTGCCCAAATTATAAGAGTATATACAGTAATTACCATCAACCTTAGGCACACATGCCACACCTGCTGATACAATGAAATATTAAACTGTGCTGTTCCTTAATTAACAAATTCCACACCACACAAACGGCAGTCCCTATCATTATGGGTCATGCAGGTTCATTTGACTTGCCAAGTTTCTTCTTGTTTAATTCCTGAATACTGAACATTAATGACTTCAACTATCACTAGTTTCAGTCCTCATGTTTAACAAGCAACACACTTGTTTGAATGTGCCAGTTACGGTCTTAAAAAATGAATTATATCTTGCTGCATGGAACATAGAACTTCCAAAGATGACTGAATTGTCTTACCATGACAAGTTATGTGCATAAGCTGTTTCATTTTAGGTGTAAGGCGAGGAGCTTCATCATCAACTTGATCTATGTCCACTACCAAACAAGGTTTCCTACAACACAACAAAGTACCTGCATCACTCAGTCATATGGGAAGTTCGTCTATAGAACTCAATCACATTTAGCACAAACTCCACACAGCAGTCCTGATCAACTGAAAGTTACTGTGCAGAAATTCCATGAGAGATTTTCAGTCCTCCGCTGGGTAGTCTGGCATACATGTGCTGATGTTCAGAGGTCCCTGTGACTTCCATCAACAGAGTTGAGATGGAAGCAGCAGGTTCCTCTGAAATACTGGAACAGCACAGCCTCAATGTTCGTGAACCTCAATATTTGGGATCTCAAAACTTCACTGACTGCCCGTTTCAATACCACTGTTTCAACTTTCCACAACAGCCCATTTCCATACCATTGTTTTAACTTCCCCTAACTGCCTATTTCACTACCATCATGGAACCTTCTGTGACTGGTTCTGACAAATCACGATGAGCTCACTTGGCTTTCGCAACTTTCCTACTACTGCACAGATCACTCTCAGCTAAATGAAGCTTGGTCTTTCATTAAGTGAGGTTGAGTACTTTCATGCTTTGTGGAATGAGATTCTCCTTTGATCACTCAATGCATTTTACACTCTAGAAAATTGGATGTATTTTATTAAAAATAAATTTGATTGGGTTTTATGCTTTTTGATGTTATTTATATTTAATTACTGGTATTTCATCAGTTCTTGGAACCAGACACTGTGTAGTGACAATGGAATCCACTGTTCAAGGCAGTTTTATCAGTCCCAATTCATCAACATCGAGACACAACTGTTTGTTCCTCCACAACCAGATCGCAATTAAAAAATGTTGTGTGAGTATTTTGCAGTAACGGTATAGGCTCCAATTTTTAAATCAAATGTAAGTAGGATATCACCAAAAATTTAACAGCATGTTTGAGAGACACTGGGAATTGAAATGTGTGGTGAGAGGTGTCAAACATTTAGCATACTGATTCTTAGGTTTTCATGGTTGGCATTCAGAGTTACTACCTTACAGAAGTCAAAGATGAATCTGTCAACAGCTCCACTTAAACTTGGCAACCCAATGTCACATTCATTCTGTCACAATAGGTGTTCTGCGTATCGGACATATTCAGACATTTAGGTGTGAGCTTCCTAAGGGTGTGGCATTTAAAATATTCTTATGACAACACAAGTCTGAGATCCCATTTTTAATTGTTCCTATTTACATACAAAACTTATGACAGTCAATAAATCATCATCTCTGTACACTACAGGGATTGTGGTCAATGTCTCTGTGTATGTATACAACATGTGAAATCACTGCTGGTTTTACATTTGTATCAGATGTACGTTGAACATGCAAAATTCCACACACTCTTATGATTAAGAACTACAGTTGGTTCAGTATATGAAGAAACTTAATGGCAGGACAACGTTTTGATGTAGAGTGCTCAACTTAGTAATTCAAACAAATTTTAAAACTACTTACGAAGGTAAACATAATCTTCAGTCTGTATGTATGTATGTATCACTGAATGTGCTCAGTCATCATTAAACAATATACAGCAAGCATCATTTGCAATGAAATTGCTTATTAGATTTAACTACCAGTCTTAAGCTGGGTGTTACTCATTATCATTTGAAATCCTAAATTAATGTGTGAAGTGTGTTCAACGGCTGATATGCTTTGGCAGTACGTACAATGCATCACGGTGCATGATACAATCCCCAAATGACAGAAGGTATGTGTCAGCCAATACTGATCATTCTGGTACAGTCCTGTGGGGGTTTCTTCCTTTTTCTTTGTTTTATAAGACTGTGCAAGAAAAAATAAATCTTGTAATTTAAATTGGGGTTTTTGAAGATTGCACTGGAAATTTAATTCTGGCGTCAAAAGATTAAAGAATGAATTAGCATTTCATGATAAAGTACAATGCTCGTCTTCAATGTACCAAACCTTCTTGCCACATAGAACATTATAACTGCCTTCAGGTATGTGATGCCATACAGACTGGTAAATAAATACAGAACTTTCAGAGGAATGTGCTACTTCCATCCTCAGGGTAGGGAGGGCAAGAACTGAGACCAGCAGTTACACTGACTTTTCTTCCCATTCTGCTTATTTTCTGATCTGAAAATGAGGACAGGATGTCCCTCTGAAACATCAGTACATTCTTCCAGCCTGTGTGATGTTACATCTCATATTACAGCAATCATTGTAGTCCCACAATAGGAACCTCACATCTCACACATTAATAGTAAATTCACCACAACCAAACTCACACACAAAACATCTAAACTGACCTGTGAACAAAATCATAACTCTCATACTCCTTGCTATACTGGTCCACAGCTCATGAAGAAGCAGATGTTCTAGAAAACTGAAGTAGTCATTATATTTGTCAAATTATGATAACACTGGTGACAGGGTGTTTCCGCACACGGGAGGTGGATGTGTATCTGCCTGGTTCTGTTAACACATTTCAAACAACAAACAGCATGATTAACACACACTGGACTAATTTAACACTTTATGGCTTACCTAAATAAGATTCAGTTTTACTGAAAAGAAAATCCATTGCATCCCCACTGCTTAATAGGCCTCTGGAAGTAACTACTGTTTATTCCAAAAACAAAATAAACCAACAAACATATGCAGTGGGCAAAAGGTACTAACTGACACCGGAAGCTCATGATACATGTACTACTGACCAGGTAACTTGCTAGCTGAGCCTCCTAACACTTTACATACCTGCAGCTGACATGGCATGTCTGTTGCTAGGCTAACCTTGGAATGGCAAGGCAGCATTATACCTGTTCCAAAACATTTAATCTGCTGCCAAAGCATTAGTAACTTCAGTAAGCATGAACATTTTCAAAAAGGACAGAAAACGCTGGTGCGTGCGTGTGCAGTGCTTGATCTCTTACCGGCCTGCCTATATACTCAGAAGTTTTTAGCCACAGCAGTCTACATTTTACTTCCAATTTAGTTCTGCCACATTACATTTCCCAGGGAAATTTGGATAGCTCAGTCAGTATAGTGACTAGTGGCAAGGTCAAGAATAAGTGGAGCTATACTTCTACTCTCCCATATGCCTTCATGCTCTGGACAGGGGAAATTTTACTTTTTACCATTTATATGCCAAGATAATTACATCCATTTGGAAGCAGGTTGATAATTAATCTGTTTTGTAAGCATGAATGCTGTGAAAAGATTTGCAGGAACAGATGGGATTCTCCACAACCTGAAAGTTCATTACCATGCACAAAACATCCCACCATCTATCCCTATCCCCAGCCAGTTAATCCATTCCATCCTATTTCTTTAAGACCCACTATAATATCTTCCAAGTGGTCTCTGTCCTTCCTGCTTCCCTACCAAATCCCTGCATACATTTCCTTTCTTCCTCACACATGCCACATACCCCACACATCTCCATGATACAATCACGCAAATATTAAGTACGGAGTACAGATCATTAATTTCCTCATTATGTAATTTTCTGAAGTCTCCTGTTCCTTCCTCAGCATTAGGTCCAACTCTCTTCCTCAGCATTCTAATCTCGAGCTTCCTCAGTGTATGTTCTTCCCTTGACATTACAAACCAAATCCTACACCCATGTACAACAGGACAAATTATAGTTCAGCCAATGTCAGCCTCCCATAAACCCAATCCCTCAGGGTTACATGGATTTGTACCCTGGGTCACGTGGGAGGTGGTAACAGCTATGGAGCGGATACCCTATCGAGGGTTACTAGGACACACGCAGGCTAACGGGGCTCTGGTCTATCCAAGCCAAGATGGAAGGTATAGTGCTGAAGGCTGCATGGCACTGAGGTAGTGATAGCAGTGACATAAACGATCCCCTTCGGGAAACAGGCCGCACCCCGTGGTATGTAAGCCTTCCATCCCTGTGAGGCTCCATGGATGGAGACTGTATGTTTTCTCCCATTTCATGAGAGGGCTCTTTAACTGGGGACTCTGACAGACATAAATGAATGAATAAACCATTGGCTCTGGAGACAGAGCATCTCTCTCTATAGGGACCCTGTTGGGTGAACATGGAGGGCTGTGTAGAAGAAGGCTCTGGAAAGGGGTGTCTCTCTTCATATGGGCCCTGTTGGGGAACCTGGGGGGGGGGGGGGGTTTTTTCCTGGGGACTTGCGGGAGTGGTAGGGGGGGTGCGAAAA
>Ga0123352_10004881_pt1 | contig 19958 bp, 7 predicted proteins | sample TergutLab28metaG_FD_89700 | JGI IMG/M metagenome (GOLD analysis project Ga0123352, IMG submission 89700) | Labiotermes labralis P1 segment gut microbial communities from Petit-Saut dam, French Guiana - Lab288 P1 | ecosystem: Host-associated > Arthropoda: Insects > Digestive system > Gut ...
CCATCACTTGAACAAGAAAGTGAAAACTTTCATTGAGCCGTGAGGAAGGGACGCCAATCCAATTCCAATTCCATTAGCCACGGTACTCCGACTGATCAAGATGTCATGGTGGACATAATAAAATTACATTCTATACTGTCTGAGAACAAAGCACATGCCGATCAGAGAGTTAGTGAAGTAAGAATATAGTATCTTCCTAAATGCAAGAGAAGAGCGGGCTCTTCTTCCACTTATATAAGCACAGTGGGGCACATTTCTGAAAGTGACACTGGAGGAGCTTCACATATTACTAAATAAAAGTTGAAATGTCGACGAAGAAGTCCTTTGTTGTGGGCTGTTTACATGTGTGTTGAAGTGCCTGTCATGGCATCCTTGAAAAAGGGATGCTGTGCCTGACACACAGATTGTCAGAATGAGGTGCGTGTGACATGGCTGTAGCGCTAAGGAAACCTTTTCTTCTGAAAAACAGTACTTTCATTTTTGAGCGATTTTTAATTCGGATGATTCAGAATACTTCGTTATATACATATTTCTTCAGATAAAATAGCTTTTAGATCTGTTGCTTTTGGTTGGTTTGTTGATTCTTTGGTTATTTCTATTCACTACTTAGGCTGCCTGGTTGTGTAGTATGCTAACTGCTCATGATCGCGGAGTAGTCAATCAGAGGATTATTCCTTATTTCCTTCATAAATTATTTAGCCATTCCGGTGGACGATCTTTCAATATACGACCTCCATAATATGTTAGTTTGGTTTGTATTCACGTATTTTTCTAATCAATCGGTCAGGCAGTTTGTTGGTCTCTTGTCTGATTATTGAGTGTGCTTTCGAAAAAAAAAACAGTCTGGGTGGAAGAAGAAGAGGTGCAGCGAACTGTGTATGTTACGGCTATTATATGAAAGTGTTTTCATATAAAACATTTTTTCATTTGTACCACGCAGGTCAGTAATGGCAAAATTTGTGCACCACAGCGCGCAGTATCGAGTTTGTCTTTATATATATATATATATGTGTGTGTGTGTGTGTGTGTGTGAGAGAGAGAGAGCCATAACGGAACTATTGTTAAGTACTGTTCTAGTTACAAGAAATTGTTCGGAGGTGAAGGAGGGAGCTGACGATATTTTCCACATTCCTCAAGATCGTTGCATAAGGAATCCTCAAGATAATTCGAGGTAAAAAAAAATCTTTCTTATCGACCAAAATTACACGAACGACAGCGACAGAAGTAAAATGGAGAACATGTGTAACAAATGTAATTAAAAACAAAAAGAAGCAGACCTGAAACTCACCATTCCTTCGTACGAAGATCATGGGGATTATTTTGGCACAGGAAAATCCTCTCCAGTATTCAATCAAAAATAGCGCCACCAAACGAAACAAATCTTCCTGCTGCTACTTACTGTAACGAGCGTTTAATTCGATTCTTTATCACGCGTTGGGTGAATTAATTTACACTGATATAAACCAGAGTCTCGAAATTTAAGAGTAAAATTTCATACATTTGCTTTTTTCGAATAAACTTCAAGCTACTTGGAAGGAAATGTGACGTAGATACATGTATGTTCCATCAGTATCTGGCTGACTGCTGTTCTTACACACGAAAACTATTACTCGCAAGTGAATATAGTATCTTATTCGTCGAATCCTTAACTGTAGTTTGGACTCTGACAATGAATACCAACACTCATGGGTGAAGTCGGACGGAGTGTAAAATTTACCACTCAACTGCAGCTCTTCCAGAATGCATAATCTCTCTCTTCACCTTTCCATATCGGTGACATAATATTTTGCTCAGAAACTGAGTAATTTAACTACATCTTTGTATGGAGTAAGCTAATTTAAATTGTTTTTCTTAAGCATTTTCAAAATTGACTCTACTTGATGTATAACAGAAGAGTGCTGATTGAAACTGCAATATTCTCATGAATTGTGATTAGACGAGGATTTGAATGCAGGCGTTTATATTCTAGTTTAACATATGAATACTACGCCTTCCTTTGCCTGAAAGAACTCGAGAAAACGACACACTTTGTATGAAGCGTATCGTGTGTTTTGCAAACTCTTCTCTAACTTCAGCAACAAAATATCCGTATTTTAATGCACCTGGTAATAAACATTAGATCAGTGTACAATCTCCGCCTTGGTGCTTCTGATCTCTACGAAACTCGGTCATCAACCGAATACATGGCGTACAAGAACACTGCAACATGTTTTCTGAAGTTATGATTTAGGATGGACCATTTCAAAAGATACGCAACTTATATTAACTTATATTTATCTCAGTAATTAACCAACTTGATGCACAAAATTTTTGGTTTATAGTAAGTTTATTTCATGACTCTACATGTTTCGAGCATATGTGCTCATCATCAGGAGGTGAAAATTGTATCATACAGCCTCTGGTATCATCACACCTATATGTGTGATGATAAAACAAAAATTTTGTGCATCAAGTTGGTTAATTACTGAGATAAATATACTGAGATGCACGGTCAAAAAAACGTCAAAATTTATATTAATGTATTTTCATTAAAGTTTTATACAGCATCACAGCGGTAAAGCGAAATATCTTACTCCGAGGATGTCAATTTAGGAAACCTTCTAACCTGATCCCTAACATACGCCATGACGTCTGATAAAACCAGTAGATAAAGTAGTTTCACAACAGAGCAACACTTGTTTCGCGATACCGTACGTGAACGCAGCACCTAAAATCTAATGTGTACAATAAATAATTTACTTACGTTTCTTATAACTTTCGAAATATAAATAAAGCATTATGAACGACAGGTTCTTTTTTTTTTTGTTAAGGTAGTTAAAACTGTGTATCTTAGACTCGTTTTGCTGTAGGTGTGAGTTGTTGATTTGTGCACACCATGTTTTTTTAGTTGAATCTATAGGTTGTCTCTAGTCGAAGTTGCTGATACCCTCAATGATCGGTTAGTTGGATATTTTTTCGACTTTAAAAAATTGTTCCTCTCAAGACATTTTTGTTATTTTGTTTAAGCTACCCGATATCTAAATATTCAAGGTTTATCTTATTCCATGCAAAAAGAAACCAAAAATTAAATCTCGTATGTAACCCAGTATATCAATTTCTCTGCCATATTTCATTCTTAAGTAAAATATTGATAACTGTTAAATACCGTGTTTTCGTGTTAAGATATTTGGTATATTAATGCAGCATTGTTTATCCTGAAACTTATAAATGTAGCTCAACATTACAGGTTTTCACCACCAAACTCCAACCTGCACAATTCAACAAAAGAACATTTTAAACACTGTGCTTATCAGACAGTTATTGTTCAGAATATCTCCGTACGAGGTTTGTAATTACTATGGTGTTGCTGGAACAGACATAAGGTCGGATAGTTGCTTCAGGGTAGTGGTGTAATGTACAAGTGTTATGTAAATGTTAAGCATTATAGTGCAATAAAATAAGAAATAATAATAACATATTTATTAACTGCAATTGGTTTGTTACCCGGTGGCAGTGGTTATTTTACATGTAAACAAAACATGAAATTGGTTACTACTAGATTTAAGTCGGGAGGGCTACATGAGAAGCATTTAGTGGCAACTTGGAATCTTGGAAACCATCTCAGCATTTGCTTTTAGGCACAGGGAAACCAAGAAAAACCTGTGTCGAGATGGCCGATAGCAGGACCTTCCGAGTACTGACTACTAGCCAGCAGTCCGGCATCTAAATTAAAAACAAAACAGCAATGCACACACAAGTTTATGTTTATGCTCATGTCTAATTACCACAATCTGTGACAAAAAAAACATTGCCTACCCTCACGACAACATATAAATAAGAAAACTGAGATACAAACTGCTGAGTCTCTGAGAATTCATGTTTAGTTGAGAATGGTGTGGAGTGGGAAGAGTCAAAGAGGAATAATCTCAAGTTCACATTTCTGTGTCGATGAAGTAAGAAACACAAAAGGTGGGATGTTTGTCCCACTTCACATAATCTAGATATACATTGGGACACATTCACTCCCACGAGTTATCAGCTTGCATTACGCTCATGTCATTTGCACGGCCATCATCACGAGCGACAGAGAAAACTGTGGCCGAGGGACAGATCTTTCGCCACTTACTGTTTGCACAAAAGCCCTTCAGTTCTCCTCCCACGAATGTAGCGCCTGAACTTTGCTGTAGTCGCTTTAGCAAAGCTGAAATAAATAGTATAAACGCGCAGAAAATCCCTTGTCTTTTGCGTCTTGGCGTGTTGCGTCGATTAGAAAATCTTAAGAAATTTTATTGTCAAGACGTTTCGGCAGAATGGCTGAATTAATTTAACAGTTTGGCTGATGTTACACACCAATAGAAAATATGTCACATTTGTTTTGTAAATAGAAACGACGTCCATTTATTACATGTTCAACCTGGTCATAATACACAAGTCGAAAAGTCTGAGTAAAGGTGAAGATTTTCTGCTTTGTGAATAAAAGCAGATTAACAACCGACAAAAACACAATTTTATAAAAAATAATAAGTTAACCAGCTCCATGTTTCGACGCTTTAGGGGTCATCTTCAGGCTGATATTTGAAACATACTATGAAGTATACCTATCATGTGCGGAAGGAAGATCTCGCTTCTTCCAAGTTTTGTTACAAGTCTGGTCTATACATATAATTTGATTCCAAGATTAAAATTGAAGATTAAAATTACATGATTAAAATTGAATTGAAATTAAATTAGTGAAAGCGAGTTTTAAAGTCTTCAGTTTTTAGGTTAGCGGTTGTTTGTAGTGGAATTTTTATGGTAGATGTCATGTGGTTTATATAGGGTGTTTCGAAATAAAGGTTTTTCTTGTCACTCTACAGCGTATGTCCTTTTACCATCGTAGTGCATGGCGTACTCTGTTCATGGTTTTGTATCTTTTGTCCATTTTAGGTTTTAATTATACCTCAATGTATGTATGAGGTCCAATTGTTTTCCGTTTTCCCCAGACATTTCCTAATTTTAGGCGTACTTTGGAGATTTCTTGGTTTAATTTCTGTCTTTTAATAAAGTTGAACTTTAATTCAACTTTCAGGCGTTGTTTTTGTGCTTCTATTTTGGCATATCTTGCCGTTTCCCTAGTGATTGGGATTTTTATTTTTGTATAGATTGTGGTGAGAACGTTTTGGATACATCGTTGTTTAAAGAAAATGTGTGTATTACAGTTGAGTAAATTCCTTCTTTATGTTTTGTGTCTATAGATGTCCTTAGCTTGACTAGCAATGACAATCTTACATTTATGCATCGTCTTGTATTGGAGAATACATAAAGAGGGACTAACATACGTCTTTTGACCTTTGTTTATCTGTCTTTGTTTATTTTCCTATACAACGCGACACAAAAAGTCAAGATTTCTGCTTTGTACTTGGGATGTTTTGGGTTGAAAAATCCGAAATACTGGCCATTTCGACTAGGGTTACCCATAGTCTCTCTTGGTTGAGGCTGCAATACTACGTCCAATAAACCACTGCGAAGTTTTATCGAAACATTCTTTCCTCACCCTAAAGGTTAGCCAATATTTGTTCCACAGGCTCGCAGAAACACACGTAGACATTGTTATAATGTTCATAATTTTTGTCATAATTTAAACTACTTTGGACTTTAACAGCTTATAGTTCTTGCGAAATTTTCGGTGCCAAAATACACGAAACTTTTTCAGTGTGAAAGCGACATAAACGTAGGAATTTTGCAGTATATTAAGGTATTGTTACATTTGATTGTCCTACCTTCTGCATTAATAAGTGTGAGTTTACAGGAAAGGCAAGACGGCAAGTGTCCTTGTCAGTCCCACCAGACGTTATGTACAGTGTATTTGGTCACCGCCGTGTTTCACGTCAGGCATTAACGCGTTTTTCTCATCTGCCGGTCGTTGTATTCATCTTCAATGCTTCTTCATCCGATCTGAGGCAATATGCAATCACCCCTCAGTGCGTTCTCCATCCTGCATTATCCGCTTCTACCTTTATGCAAGAAAAGCGGGCCTGTATATGATTGTCACACAAGTTACTCGGAGGTATAAGTTACGTAAACGCACATCACTCTTCTTGTGTTTGTTTGTTTGTTTGTAGTTCTAAGAACTTGGAGTTTTTCTTCAATTATGGAATAAAGTGGTGAATTTGCTTTCACGGAACACTTGACCTGCTCGCCTTTAACGTTTAAAAAATCGTAATTTAAACACCATAATTAACCTTAACAACATATCAACCTGTCCTACTCTTTTCTGATTGTACTAAAACATACTTAATGCGATACGTGCGGAGCAGTCTGCATCTAATGGTTTGTTTTAGTAATTACTCATCAAAGAAGACTGAGATTGGCGCTAATTAATGTGCTTGCGGTTTCAGTTCATTATATTGTACCAAATACTGTACTGTTCCTCGCATTAGTGACGTCATGCAAGCAGACATAAATGGCTGTTCTGAAGTTGTATCTCGAGGTGTTTGCTTCAAATCTATACCTGTAATATTAGTGTCCCGAGATAAGCTTCTGTTATCTGTTTAAATTGTGCCTCAACAATTTCACTTACTTACTTATCAGTTAAATATTCTCTGTGACCCAGTCATCCGATGCAATATACAGTCCGATTCACTGAGGGTGTTGTAAAATGAAGTAAGTACAGATGTCGCTCTGACGAAGCTCATTCTTTATTACAGAAAGATAAATGTGTTTTTTTTAAATTAATAAAGTAGGAACACAAATAAGAAAAGTCGCACCAAATTTTGTCTAGAATTTTCTTTTACAAAGCACTTTTTATATTTTTAGGCCTTTCGACGTCGTTTTATTTGCTGTCCGGGTTTGAATCTCCGTGGAATACATCTATTGGAACTGGGGTTGTGGTTTTCTTGACTCCAATCAGTGAGTTTTGAAAACGAATTTCCAGTAGGCTGCAACCTTTTTCACTCACATTTCTTGCAATTTCTGAGCGCTGTAATGGCAGAGCTGCTGACAGTGTTGTTAAACAAACATAAATAGATAAATAAATAAATAAACATATAGGTACTTGGAAATTGTATATAGTCAAACACAACTGTGTCACGTGGGTGTATTTAATGGCCACACACAGAGAAACAGCAAATGGCAGCAAGAGCGAGGGCTACCACCCATATGAACTCACACTCACCCAGGGACAAAACGGGATAGAACGTGAACTCACTAACACCAAGAACATAGGTAAGTACCAAGCCATCTATATTCCCAACACAGAGGACATTTCCCATGCATAACTAGACTAGAGCAATCCACCACCCTACTCACACACACATATCTCTGTCCTCATAGGCAAGAGACCAGGCACCCAAGGCTACTCAAGCCCTCCACGACGCAGCCGAATAAGGAGGACGGAGAACCGGCCTCTACACAACTACGGAACCGCATACCTGCCGAGCACACCTCCACAATAGCGTTACTTTTTGTAAATAAAAAAAGCCCGTATGTAGAGATCTCTACACAACGTGTGCGCGCGCAATGCATATCGTTAGATCCTAAGCCAGTTCTCTTAAAACAACCTGAAGATGGCCAGTACGGGCCGAAACATTTAGTTGTCCATTTAGCCATTAAATACACCTATGTGACACAGTTGTGTTTGTATACAATTTCCAAGTTTCACACACACACAACGGGGATGACACACTTCCTAGAAACACATAGTTAATGAAGGTACGTGCTTCGAATGGCGGCAATGTTACCGACTAATTTGACAATTTCTTGAGACCCTTCACTTAAATGCTAAGTCTTTATTTTCTCCCTGAATATCAAGGGAATCCCGATCATATACCCTCATGCTGCAATTTTAGTTTCTTCGTGGCAAACCTGAACCTTATGAACGGCCTAGGATAACACAATCTGAGTGTTCAAGCTCTCTGAGCTTGCTTCGGCCTTACAGTCTGTTAATGGAACTGTAGAATGTGATTCAAAAAGATGGACTCAATTGAAAAGTAAACGGCGCCTCAACACACGCCAGACAGTTGGTTGCGGTATTCCTAGTTCTCTGTTCACTCTGCTGGTTGACTTGGTTGGGCTACGGTCAAAACGCTCTTGAATTCGTCTCACGTTCTCCTCTGATACACGCAAAAATTCTTTTACTGCATAGTAGCCATTTTGCTCTCAACTGAAGCTACTGCACGGTTATGCATTAGAGAAGCGCTTTAATGATGACGTTTAATAAATTAAGACTTTGACTTCCAAATTTCATGTAGATTATTCATATATCTTGTGTTGTTCAGGAAATATAGAGGTACAAAATTGAGTCCATCTTTTTAAATCACAGTATATAATCTTCGTTTCGTTCTTCCAAACGAAGTTTATCCAGTAGGCCTCTCTTCTAAAATTAACTGTGCATTTCATACGCATTTCATGTGCATGATCATCCCAACATCCCCGAGTTTTGAAACACAAAAAATTTTAAGTTCTCCATTTTGTCTGGCGACATATTTTATTATATTTCCAGCAACTGGTGCTGAAATATGTCGAAATAGTAGTCAAATAACCTGATTATTGTTTAGTTGATGTGACAAATGTATTTGTTTAGTACTTTCTAATGCCTAACGCAACACAACCCCTTGATTTTCATGTGGATGCAATGATTCCTGGTGCTTTCTTTATAATGGAAGACTACCTTCAGCCGTCATAGAGAACTCAGCTTAGAGAACAGGAAAAATCAGAGCTATTCTTATAAAAGATTGGGTAGACATTTCAAGATCTCTCTGCTTCTTAATGCAAAGCTGGAATCCCTTTATTACGCTCTGTGCTTGAGAAAGGATTGGCCTGTCATTCCCCCAGCAACTTCAATAATCAAATTTCTTATTCCATCTTGCCAATCGATTGGTCTCTGATTCCATGACCCCTCTTTCTTTCTTTTTCCTTTGTCACCCCGTATTACTAGCGTCTCGCGATTTTATTGGTGCCCCAACCTTGTCACTACCCGCTGGTGTCTTCATCCGCGAAGGAGAGTCGTTAATAATTCCCATCTCTCACGGACAGTTTTTTTATCAGTGGCGGTGCTAGGCACCTCTGAATTTTCCATTACAGCAATGATGAGTCGTCCGCCATATCCTGCGAGAAAGTGGACGACCTCTGGGAGCTATGGATGGTCTTTTTTCTTAAAATCAATAAGCATTTTTCAAAATTGTTCCCCCAGTCAACAAATGCAATGCGAAATGAGTGATGGTGTTATAATTTTTAAATTCCGAAGGAAATAGGAGCGTTTATAATTTGAAAGTATTAGAACGTAGTAGATGAGAAGTAACATAGACCAGAAGAAAATTTTATAGTGACGGGATTTAGCAGTCTATATTGATTGATTCTTATGTTATTGAACGACGGTTTCGTAACTGATACGCTTTGTATCGCTTCGAAAGAAGGGGATGTTGGTGATTAATAACATATAATGTGGAAGGAATCGACCTTGTCATATTTTAATGCTTTTGAGTACCAGACAATGGACACTCTATAAATGCACGATATATTATGGTGTCACATACCAGAAGATGGTGATCTTCAAAGAAATTTTTTAAGTAACTAATAGCCGATCCCGGCGGTTGCACCTTCTAAGACATGGGTCTGCGACCGTTCGTTTGCTGGGATTGCGGGTTCGAATCAGACCTGTGAACAATGACGTCTGTCTCTAGTGAGGGTTGTGTGTTTTCTCTGCGACTGGTCGAACCCTCGTTAAGAGGCGTCCTACCGAGGCACCGAATGTAATCAGGTGCAACTATAACCCTCTACACCTGCAGTGAGTAGGTAGAACTAGGTCAGAATAAGAGAGAAAGAAATAAGAAACTTTTATATCTCACTGAGGGCATCAATGTTATGTTTCATGAATTGGCAGCGGTCTGGCTAAGCTGATCCTTGTTATGGGATGGGACGCCACTTCATTGGGTTATCTGGTAATTCAAAATATATTTCATCATTTAAGTTCTTTTTCATGCTTTTCATTAATCATGGCCGTGTTAGTGAGGATACATGCAATAAAAATTATGCCCTAGTTTTGGCCACTTAACCGACTATCCTAGCAGTTTTATTTTTTTCTGTGCAAGGCACGGTACGTACAGTGTACAATATCCTAGCACACTCTTCTTAAAATAAAACCAACGAGATGCACTAATTTCTCAAATTTATTTTTGGAATAAAATTCTACATGTTTCGGACAGTTTCTCTGTCCATCACAGCACTGTACACATACCAGCAGGTATATGTCATACGGATTATGCTGACTGCTTGCTAGCAAGCAGTCAGCCCTACTAATCGTTTTTTATTCGGTTCTATATAAACGTGTTTCATTCATTTCTTATGAAAGTAACAAGAAGTATAAACTTGTTTGGTAAAAAGACACACACACACACACACACTCCCACACACAAACACACAAAATGATACACTATCTTTCTGTCACATTATGAAAATGGAGAGCCATAAAAAGAAAAGATAAATTACTTCTTACGCAAATTATAACTACGTAAGTGTGAAATACAGTGTAGCAGTTGTCTGTAACACCTGAGTATAAACTGGCCAGAGGAACAGAAAAGATTATTATTATTATTATTATTATTATTATTATTATTATAAGTAAATATTTCCGCTGCTTTTGTGAGACGTTCCCTTAGTATTTTAAAGAGGTGCTTAGATAATCGCGATATTTTGTTATTGAACCGTCTAAAAGCCCCTCTTGAAGCAGTCGACAAAGACGCAAGAAATCCTGGCTCAAAGACTTAGCTGATCAAGCGATGAATACAGCGCCGAAACATTAACGTAACAGCGTAGTCTAAGAGATGCTTCATTAAGAGCTGATTACAATTTCGGCCTTAGGTAAGGGGGCGAGACTTAAGCTCTTTGATTTCGGAGACAGAAAGCGAACTCGCTCACACACAGATACCTGTTATACATGTTCACACACAAATATAGAAGATACGTGAATGATATTAATTCGGTAAAGAACCGCAGAGTCTCTGATGCACCACCTGCCCACATATATCAAAAAGCATAATTTGTCCCATATAGCACATTATGACTTTCCAACGATTCTCAGAATGAGCAGCAATTATTTACCTACACAGAGTAGCCTTTGTTGTGGCCAGCCTGTTTTTGAGGTGGGTGGAGAAATTTATTGTAGTACTTACAGTCGGATATTCCTCAGTATTTTGAAGGGCAATAAAACGCCCCACTGTAAATTCATTGAATATTCTTTTAATTTCAGGCAGTTAGTCAAGTAACGACTGAATGTAATCTGCAAGCTTCTACACAACGGCAACTTATTCCACACAAACCCCACTGAAATATAACGTAGGTAGAAATATGTAACACTTCTCTTTCAGGCGCGTTCTTTAATGTTCTGATTACGCAATGTGTTTTCATATTTATCAAATCCGAATTCTTATATATTCACAGAGTGATTGGAATGCTGATATCTATCACATACGATATTTTATATAGAAATTATATTGCTTTGTATTCCGTTAAATATAATCGAAAATAAACTAAATCTTTATCACTTTAATTTGACCGTCAGGTGAATGCGATTTGGGACGATGAGTTTGTGAGGAAATATATATACACACACTTTTGAAGTAAAATTCCTCTAAAACAATCATTATTTTGGGCGAGTTAATGAGGTATTTAAATTACAGTCGGAGTTCTTTAAAGTACAAATACGTATGTTCGCACTGTTATGACAAGTATTATTTACTAATTTCACATACATCTTGCTAGTATCAAAAAAAATTTTTTCCCCCCAACTGATGCAGAAGTGAATTGTCTTAAAAACAATTTTAAAATTTGCATTAAAATTTGCATTAAAATTACATTACGATATTGGGCAGGGTTTAGATGTATACAATGTAATTGTTGATTGAGGTTCTGTTTCTTGAAGCAGGGAAATTTGATTTCTTGATTTATCCTGTATTTGATCGCATTTGTTGTGGTTTTCTTGTCTTGTGACTTTTTGCCATTGACTTTGATGTTGATGTAGTTTGGTTTCAGACGTTTAATTTTGCACATTGTATTAAACCATAATGCGGCATTTGTTTTTACTAACTTTAGTTTAGTGTTCTTATGGCTGTTACACAGTCTTGCCTGTTGGGTCTCGACAGTTTTCACATACAAACCGCGCGTCTTGATATTTTAATGTTAATTTTAATTTAATTTTAAAATTGTTTTTAAGAAAGTTCGCTTCTGCATCAGTTTGTGATTAAAACATACTTTGATATTATTAACTAGTTTCTACTCTATTAGCACACCTGCACCAAGTTGAAACATGCCTGGTATCGGACACTAATCGCGATGTAGATGAGATCTGCGCTCTTCTGGGACATTACGTAGCGAAGAGTGGCAATTATCGACAAAAGTTTCGGGACAACCTATCGGTCCAAGGGTCAAGAATTCGAAAACGTCCGTCCGCGTGGAACAACTGGGCTCCCACTGGCCGGATTTTCATAAAATTTGATATTTTAATATATTTTCGACAATCTGTCGGGAAAATTCAAGTTTCATTAAAGTCCTACAATAATAACGGTTACTTTACATGAAGAGATGTATACGTTTGTCATCATATCGTGCTAAATTCTTCTTAGAATAAAAATGTCTCGGACGAAACGTGTGGAGAAAATCAAAACACGTTTTATGTTCAACAACTTTTTTTTTTGTTTCGAAAATTTTGACGTTTATGAGATAATGTGGAAATCTTTGGTAAGGCATGACAGGCCACAGATGACAATAAATTAAGGCCCATGAGCTTTGCATGCTGGATAACTAAGACTACACACACACACACACACACACACACACACACACACACACACACAAACACACACAGACGCACCCAGAATATGTAATCATTATTGCTTTTACACTGCAACTATGGTTTCACGAATGCGCAGCAATATTACGTCATAGTATATCGCCTGTGTTGTTGTTGTTGTTGTTGTCGTCGTCGTCGTCGTCTTCGTTGTTGTTATTGTTGTCGTTGTTATTGGAAGACTCGTCGGCTTGTATTATTTTTATTATTGCCATAATCGGAACTGTCACCAATTTCGTCATCATCATAGATGTGTTTATTGTTGCAAGGCACGATGAAAAAATGTGGAAGTTTCTGGCCTCGTGACTGAACTGGGACAGCTAGCGTGAGCGTCTCAGAGTGATAAATGACCATCTCCTAGCTTCTCCGCACACGAAAAGCGTGGTGGAAATCTCAAGCACTGCTTGTGTTGCCCTAAGTTGGAGTCAGTTTTTAGGTAGCCACAGAGGATAATAAAAAGCATTAGGATAGAAAATGCGAGCGTAATCAAAATACCAATGACCAACCATTCAAAATTTTGGTTGTATCGAACACGAAACACACGCAGCGTTTACATAGCCGACAGTAATGCTAGATGAGATTCTGACACGAAACATAAAAGTAAATTCGCCTGACGTCGGACAGATCCTTACAGAATTAATCTCAGCCTTCAAAATAATACGTAACGAGTCCCACTACCAAGTGACACATTCTCATGTACCGTAATAACGGAATCCTTAGCCACACCGCTGCGAAAACATGAAAACTGGCAATGAATTATCTCTAGCTGACGTATTCTTTATGTGTTTGCTTTTCGGCTTTGTACCAGTTGCTTGTGTTTTTAATATTAATCCGAGCAAGTTAACTCTAGCGATAATACTCCTGACTTGAGCCCGAATCCCAGAGCGGGACGCCAAATATTCTGATGTTTTCAGTATTTTCCTTTAGCCATTACAGGATAATTCTTGTAAATTGCTTTACATTTTGCCGCGATGTCTTCCTTCCATTTTCCATCTGATTCATTTTTTATTAATACCCAGTTTTTGGGCGCTCTTCATTGTGACTCACTGACAGCAGTTCTAAGAACAGCAAATAAAAAAGTAACTTAAAGTAGATGAAGTAAGAAAACGTAACTTCTTTTTCTTGAAAGAAACCATCCCGTTGTGCAATAATAATTGTATAATATATTATATATCTTCAAAATGCTATGTTGTTGTGGACAAAACAACATAGCATTTTTAAGATCCTTATCTACTTGTTTACTGCCTAATTTTAATTGTTTTAATTGCAAATAGGGATTTATTTTTACATTATTTTAAATTCCACTGTAAACGAAATGCGATCCCATTCAGTATTAACTTTCTGTACCTTAAACAAAATGTTCTTTATTGGCCTGATGATGACCGTTTACGGTCGAAACATGTAGCCATAGTGTAACATATTGCATACATATACTATATTAATGTTTTTGTGTACTGACGGTATATAATATATTATACAAGTACCTTCTTTTTCTTAGTAATATAAAGGTAAGATGGAGAAGCCGTGAAACAATACAAAATTTCTATGGGCGTATGGAATTCCCATTATTGGTTCGGAAAAGTTTTATTTTGGACTAGCCTACGTCATGAGTGTGCTGAGCAACCCAGGTGCTTCTTTGTTTGTAGAAAAACATCACAAATGTTTAGTTTTGTGATTCAAGGATGACCTCTAGCTCACTGTAACTTGAATTAACCGTTTGACGCCTAACGTCAACTATAGTGGTCGTACCGCACCGCTAACCTCTAAAGTTGCATTTTATATATTTATTCAACAAATATAGGTACTGAATATTTTAAACATCGTATATACTGTCCGTTTCTTTCTCTTAAAAATGCGGTTTGTTTCATAATTCTAACATATTTGGTTCCTGTATTATTCACATTTTATATACAGGGTGTGTTAAAATTAAAAAAATAATTCCGGCGCCATAAGGTTAATATTACGCTAAATACATAAAGTTACTGGGTTATATAAACACACTGTAGATACGTCTGCCCGTAATGTACTTCCTCTCCGAAATGAGTCAATGGTGTTAGATGTAATAGAATATGGGTCTGTGGCTCTACAACGTAAGTAATAATTGTGGTATTTTCGTTTGTGGAGCCATGTAGTGTGATTGATAGTGCTCCATGTGTAGAGGCACATGCAGACTTCATCTCTGACTTTTTGGTACTCGTATATGAAACTACGTGTTGTCATTTCCCAGAGAATTTTCCCAATGCATAAATATTTCGAAAATGATTTTTTTTATTCCGTGGACGGGGAAGTGGATGAATAAGATGCGCTTAATATTTAATTAGGTACAAAATTTGTTAAACATACATTTTTGGGCGCGTTCGTAAAATTCCGAAACGAGACTATTAGCTTCGCAACGTCTGCCCATCTCTCTGTCCGTCCGTCCGTCCATCCGCATGAAACAACTCGGCTCCCACTGAAACTATTTTCATGGAATTTTATACTATAGCATTTTTCGAAAATCTATCGGGGAAATTCAAGTTTAATTAAGATCTAACAAGAATAAAGTTTAATTTACATGAAGACCGATATATATATATATTTGATCATATTTTGTTCATTTCTTCTTATTATGAGATATGTTTGAGAGAAAATTGCAGAAAAAAATCGGAACACACATTTTACATTCAGTCATTTTCTTTTTTCGAAAATGGTACCGTTTATGAGATATGTGGAAAAATATTGTATACCCGGGCAGGCCACAGATGACAACACAAACACAGAATATGTAATACTTATTGCTTTTCCACTTCGACGATGGTTGTACGAAATCGCCTCAGTGGTACACTGTACGTAGACTGCCTGTCTTGTTGCGTATTAAGATTCGGTTAACTTTACTCATAATCATGTAATTCTGGGCTGGTAGGAACAAAGAGAAATTAATCTGTGTATTGAATATAACTTAATAAACGTTTCGAAGGAAATTTCTTCCTTCATATTTACGTATTTTACTCTGAACATGGAATCATCAGGTTTCTCCGGGAAGTCCGTACTTGTACGCCAGATCACGGGTGTGTTGTCCCACAAGATAGAAATCTTCATGGAAGGCCAGTGTTAGTAACACAAATAAAACGCAACCAAATGCAAGCAGAACACAAATACCTGAATAAACTACGTGTGTGTACTCTGGCTGTAGTGTTGATTCTAGCAGCAGTGGGAGCTCTTCGAGCCCCGGAGAGTCCGTGCAGAATTTGTGATGGAGAAAATGGCTCTGGGCGCGATCTGTTCTACTTCTTCGGTTTTCCTCTCTCTCTGTCTTCACTCTACCAATAATCCAGATTCATTTACCTACCACTAACGCCATTTAATCTAGAAAATGACAGCGTAGCGAAGTAATTACAAAGAAATGTATTTTGTGTTTTGTTGGCAGTGCATCCTTGTATAATCATTTGCAAATTGAGCCGAATGGGTGCACATAATTCTTAGTATATTTATTTTCTCTTATCTACATATTTTGGAAATCTATATGCCGATTATCAGGAGAACGTACTGTATCTATGCGACCGTGGTATTTGTCACTGTGAAACAAATGGATAGTTTACAAAATTAGGGGGGGGGGGTGCGGTCTTATATTATAAAATCCAAAATGTTATTTAAAAGCAAGTGATAAAATCTCAGTACAGTGCACTTGAACAATAATATCATTTACATATGAATTTTACTGAAATTTTATCACTTTCTTGTAAACAACATTTTGGATTTTACAATATAAACACACCCAATTTTTGCAAACTATCCACTTATTTCAGAGTAACAAATACGAAGGTCGCATAGATACAGTAAGTTCTCCTGATGATGGGCATATGGATGTCCGAAACATGTAGAGAAGAGAAAATAAATATACTAAGAATTATGTGCACCTATTTAGCTTAATTTGCAAATGATCACAAAGAAATATGAGTGGTATTTATAAAAATCTGAGTACCCTAAAAAATCTACTACTTTCATATATATATACATATACATATACACATACACATACACATACATATACATATACATATACTGACTACAGGCTGGACGGTTCGGGATCGAATCCCGGTGGGGGACGAGATTTTCCGCCCATCCAGACCGACCCTGAGGCCTACCCAGTCTCCTGCAAAATGTGTACCGGGTCTTTCCCGGGGGTAGATTGCGGTCTTGGCTTGCTGCTGACCACTCACCCCCTTCTAGTGCCGCGGTCATGGAAGAGTAGAGCTACACCTCTACCCACCCTCTGGGCTACACCGGGCCTGTAACGGGAACACTTTACCTTTTAACCTTTATATATATATTTACATATACATATACTATAGGCAAGTAACGCAGTGACTGTTCAGAAAGACAAGACTGCACACATTACACAGCCTGATCTCTGCAGTATCCCGTTTCATGTCTAGTATGTTTCGACTTCGTCTAACTTTCGTATTATCGGCGTTAAAGATCAAACTCAGACAAGAAAAGCCCCGTTGAAGGCGTACATTAATTTTAAAAAATTATAGTCTTCAAATTTAAAATAAAATTTTGATCATACACTTTTTACACTTGGAAAGACGATCCTTACAGAAACACCTGAAATAAGCATTTCCTTTCGGATTATTTTACAAAATACGGTTACATTGCATGTCTCTTAAAAGGACAAATAATAATTGTAAGGTTCTGCTCTCACACTTCGGATTTTGTCCAGTTTAATATAACCTTTTCAAGTACGCTGTATCACAGTCAAATGTCAGTAATATTTGAATTATATTGGGTGACATTTACTTGTCAATAAATGTTGAAGTGTGCTGAATTACATTCAGTGTCATTCACACCAAAATTCTTACAGCTGGTTAACCTTAACTATAGTTTTTCCCATATTTCTTACACACATGATAAATTTGTCTCCCACATTAAGAGAAAAACCATAGGGTGAAGGGAATACACTCGTTGTCTAAATTTAATGATACGCCACTCTTGGTGGATTTTAACCACGGATATACCATCATACGATCCATAGTATCCATATAATTATATTTATAATTGCTCCTGTTTTTTTTAAAATCCTAAACGGAAATTGATATATTAGTAATAATGTAAGGACATCTCCCGGAGGACAGCGATTTATCGCCGAAACATGTAGGAAAGTTATATTTATGAATAACTTATAATTGTATTATGTGCATGCGTTTTGTACATGTAATTGATTGCGAGCACATTGCACAGAATGAATAATACTAAATTGTTTGAAGGTATTTACGACAGGGTTCTGAGGTAATATTTTAATCAAAGAGAGAAGAGAGAGAGCTGGAGAAAACTGCATAGTAAAGAAGTTCAGGACTTTTTCGCCTCACCAGAAATTACTAGGGTGATCAAATGAAGGAAGATGAAATGGATGGGGCATGTGTTACCCGCGGGAAAAGAGAGGAACGCATGCAGGCCTTGGAAGGAAAACTGAAAGAAAGTAACGTCTCGGAAGACCTAGACTTAGATGGAGCGATAACATTAAAATTGTTCTTAAAGAAACAGGAGTGAAAGAGATGGTGTGAATTCGTCTCACTCAGGATAGGTACGAGTGTTGGGGCGTTGTCAGCACGGAAAAGAACGTTCGCATTCTATAAAATACAGGTGGGGGGGGGGGGGTTGACTGCAGGTGGAATTGTTAGCTTCTCAAAGAGGAATCTGCTGCATGGGGTTGGTCGGTCGGTGTATCGGTTGATTTTATCTGTCAGTTGGTTGGTTAGTTGGTCGATAGGTCAGTCAGTCAGTCAGTCAGACATCCAGTCATTCATTCAGTAAGTTAGTTTCTTGGTTAGTTTCTTTCTTTGTTAACACTCTACCACATGATAATCTGTCGTACGTTAGTTAACTACGTGAATGTAGCACGTCTGTCCACAGCTATACACTTAACAATCTCCTGCAGCCCAGTCCACTGTTTAGACAGCAGCACTGTGTACATAAATTTAATATTAAATTTGGCCTTTACCTATTCCAGAATTTTATATTCGTATTTTGAACCATGGGATGTAAAAGCCCTGCAGCGGACGTACAGTTTGTTTCATGAGCTCCAAAACGCCCATACACCTGTTTATTGGAAGAACCAGCATGGATATCATACCTATATTTTAGTATTGTACATAAATTTTTCAACCCCTTCTCCTGTCTGAAACCCTTCAGTATTCTTCTGCAAAATTTCTGGGTCTCTCAGATATTTTTTGTAGACAGATGGCTGTATTCTAGGTAAGGGCACATAAACTATTCACTATCTTTATTTCGATTCATTCTGGATTATCCTGAGCTTAAACACATACACACACACACACACACAAACACAGTTTTGAGAAATTTTTGACACGATTATTGTATGTTGGTATCAATTTCACTATATGTTAGTATCAGTATCACTATATGCTAGTATCAATTTCACTATATGCTCTAACCCGTTATTCGACATATAAATAGACTTTAAATATATTTTTCTCTCTTTGAGTATCTGTATTTATATACCAAATGTTGTGTGATTCAATTAGCCACGAATTCAGTGCAGAACACTTCCTCCTGGCAAGTTAAAAGTCTTTCACCTGACCATTAAATCCTTTCAAGAAGTCCGAATGTTCATTACCCTGTTTAAAAGAGCCCGCCATCGGAGTCTGCCCTGAGGCAAATAAATCCTATCTAGAACCTAATTTTTTTAGGATCCTTTAAATTATTAACTTCCCACATACCCATATATACATCTGGCTTTTTTCCTTGCAGGGTTTCCTACAAAATTGCTTTGTGTATATTTCTGACGCTTTCGTTTGATTTCTCTAATTATGTTTGACAAAGAATACTTACTTACTCCATGGTGCAGAGTTCTTCTTGAGAAGCTAACTGGTTTGCAGCAACTCAAGAAATTCCCCGCATTTCACGGAACCCGAAAGTTCATTACAGCGCTGAAAAGCATCCGCCACCTGTCTCTATCCTGGGCCAGCCCAATCCAGTCCATGACTTCCCACCTTCTGGAGATCCATCCTAATATTATCCTCCCATCTACGCCTATGTCTCCCCAGTGGTCTCTTTCCCTCCGGTTTCCCCACCAAGACCCTATACACTCCCCTCTCCTCACCCATACACGCCACATGCCCAGCCCATCTCATTCTTCTCGATTTTATCACCCGCACAA
>Ga0123352_10004884_pt1 | contig 19948 bp, 12 predicted proteins | sample TergutLab28metaG_FD_89700 | JGI IMG/M metagenome (GOLD analysis project Ga0123352, IMG submission 89700) | Labiotermes labralis P1 segment gut microbial communities from Petit-Saut dam, French Guiana - Lab288 P1 | ecosystem: Host-associated > Arthropoda: Insects > Digestive system > Gut ...
CCCCCCCAGGAGATGCTCCTGGTACGCATTTCTGTTAGAGCCCAGGGTCATAGTGCGTCCGGAAGAATTAAGTGGATGAAAAATCGCAGTGTTCCTATCGGGAATCGAACCCGCTGTGCCTCAACCAACTGCGCCACCGCGTGCCCGCCTACCTTCCTTACATGCCTTATGATCTTATCATGACATATTCTCCTGGCCCAACCTGTGCGGTTGAAAGAATGTCGAGAGTGTCTTTGTCATTTGGTGTAGTTGAATTACAGTGCGGTCACTTCGCTCTAGGAACGAAATAACACGAGAAATTCGGAAGTTCTGATTGGAACTCCTGTCTTGACACGACATGCGAAGTGGGAAAACCATATTTTTTTAAAAGCACATTTTTGAAACTGAATAGTGACATATGGGTTCATTCGGTCACGCTGTGTTGGTCACCGAAGACAAAACATTTTGGCAGCTTAAGAACTGTGGCCGACATGCAGCTGCGGTTCACACAGTCTTTGGAATTATTTCGTCCTGCAACAGGACTTGTGTCAGCGAAGTCCTGGTTTCACTTGGGCACACTGCGTGCCAGTGGAATGCTGTTTTGGTGTCACTTGTACCTGTGCACAGAACGTGGCTTTGGCGGGATGTCCATTACCCACTCTGTACCTTACGACATTCACGTACCAGTCATATCGGCGTTTCGACGCTTACATTCGCGTCATTCTCAGTAACTGATGCCTTAACTAGAGTAGTATTGATAGTAAGAGAGGATGACGCTAATTTAAGTGTCGAAATATGCAAGACTGTAATTGGTTGAAAGATGTAGAAAGGGACTGTTGGTCAATACAGTAAAAATGCTGTGATTATAGCTGAAATTGTTGTAACATGTGGGGAATACTGTCTTCCTCATAAGCTGTAACTAATTTTTTTTTTTTGTTATGGCTGGACAGCCCTTGCGGGCCAGGACCTTCTCCTTGTCGAAGTTTCTAGATCACACTTAGACGCACCACACTCGGTAGAACTCCTCTGGATGAGTGATCGGTCCGTCGCAGAGACTTCTACCTGACAACGTACAACACCCATAATAAACAGAGATTCATGCTTTCGACGGGATTCGAACCCGCAATCCCAGCAAGCGAGCGGCCGCAGACCCACGCCTTAGACCGCGCGGCCACTGGGATCGGCATAACTGAACATTTCTCTAGCCAAAATTTCGCCATGCATTTTTCAGTTTGTCCAGCTGGTTATTTGAAAACGCTTTATCAGGAACTCAGATTAACAGGTTGATAGTTATGTGTGAATTAAGAAGAATGTTGAATAAGGCAGTTATAGTGTAGCTAAAGTACTCTGGTGAGACGTGAGAAAATCACGCTGACGTACTGTAGAAAAACCTCTTTTCGGGCCGAGATTTGAATTACAGTGTTACGGCATAGGGAGAGAAGTACCAGTGATTGTTACACCGTCATGTCCAGTGTATTCATTGAACTACGCGTTTTTCGTCTTGTACGCTAATAGTGGTCACATTGGCGTATTGTGTGTCTGTAGGCAAATGATTCCCGGCAATATGTGTAGAGATACATATAAAATTATTTTTCTCTTCTACAAAACCCCTTACCTGTTCTGGGACCCACATAGTCTCCTATACAGTTTGTATGGGGGTCTGTTTCGTCGTGGTTAAAGCGGACGGATTGTGAAGCTGACCATTCATTTCTATTTAAAACCAAGCTTAAGAACGCGTGGAGTAGTTCCACTACTCCATACATGCCTTCATGTTGTACACAGAGGGACTTCACCTTCATTGGCATTGTTTACAAAGTGAAAATAGAACACTGTTTGCCGGATTTTCATTAAATTCGGTATGAGAGTTCTTTAGAAGAAGTTATGCTGTATGCATGATTTCTGTGAAAACTGGTTCAGTGACATCCATACTTTACTTTGAGGTGTGAGTGAATTCTTTCCTCTACTTTCTATACGTACTGACCGATTTGGGTGAAGCTCAGCCTAGAGAATCTGCAGGCAATGCTATTGAGAAGTTTTGAGTTTTGTGAAAATCGGTGACATGGAAAGCGTACTTAATTTAAGGGCGTAAATGAAATTTTGTCGTGTTTTCTACATTTTCATATGCTCCGGATAAAATTTGGTATTGGCAATGTCTGTAAAATGTGTTGAGTTATTTTTGAGTTTTGTGAAAATCTGCACAGTTAACGACATACTTTACTTACGGTCGTAGATGAATTTATGTCAACGCTTTGAGCATAGATTGTCCAGTAAAATCAAAGTGTAGCCAAAACTACTGCAACCAAACACACCTTTGGTTCTGGGGCTCATTTGGGCCATTACCTTTTAAGTTCCTTTGTGCAGGGTGCATGGATGAATATTTAGTAAAGAGGCCATATCAGATGTTGATATTTTGGAAGAAAATGCTGCTTCCTTGTTAAGGGTTGGATTAGATGCACTCTGACTTAGCTTGACAGCAGTTTCTCACATTTTTTCTTCCTCTCTTCCACATCCTTTTCCATTTTCCCTGATTCCTCACATTTCTTGTTCACTATTCTTACTGACCCACAGTGGTTTCTAGCTCATCTTCCCGATCCAGTGTATGATTTTTACTGTTAAGTGGGGGCCCCTTAGACTCTATTGTATCTTCCTTTGTATGATGTTTGTGTTGATATGCCTGAGTATTGCCTAAGTACGGGCCGCAACGTGTAGCAGATAATGTAAGCGTAACCACTTGAATTAAAATAAGCCTATTTGTGTTAGACTGAATAAGTGTGGTTTGTTTGTACTTGTTATGTTTGTCAGCAACAGTATACTATGCACATGGCTGGTATGTGCTAACACTGTATGGATCTCATGAACATTTTTTTGTAACTTTGGCACTAAACTTCTGTTCACATGATATACATACATACATACACACATACATACATATATCATTTCGTAGGTCCATAATTCTGTCGTACAACAGTCGGACATGAAACTTGTCAGAGATAAACACTACATACAGACAAAACAAGACAATACAGTACAATCAACAAATATCAAAGCTACAATCTCCAATACAATATTGTGCAAAGCATAATGAAATGTGTTTAATGAAATGGAGGTAAAAATCATATACAATTGTGAGCATTATAGTATCATTTGTTTGCCTGCTTTTTAATCATAGATACTGAACATTAATAGGTCCATCATAAATGTACTGTTTGTAATATAGCCGTAAATATAACTGGACAAGATGTATACTAAAATTGGCATGAATCCTTCTGCTCTTGTCTTATGGCACAGGGAAATTATTAATAATTACTGAATTGAATATACCTATCACTCCTGAAACAGCAGTTTGTTGTAACCCACACAGTTCATCAAAATGAGATTCCCACTTTGCTAGATGGCCGGGTTACAAACACACCTTCTGTTGTGTCCACAGAAAATTGCTTGTCCTTCTGTTTTTGTAAAAACATAACATGCGTAAGTGTTGGTCTGTTGACGAGAGGTAAAGTTGTTTCTCTTACTTGTAAAACAAATTATCAGTGGGTTAGGACAAACTGCCGAATCATGACCGATACATGGGTTGGGGTCTGACTGTGTAATATTTGGTGGTTTGTCTGGTTTGTTTATGAAGGTCAGAACCATATCATTCTTTTCTTACAAATATGGTTAACCTTGGACTCCAACCTAAACTAATACTTTGCTCAGAGTCTCTAAATCAGTGGCAAAAGTGTATATCTAGGAATCCTCATGAAATTTTCCCAAACTATGAACATACTCACTTGTTCAGTTTACTTGGACTGTGTGTGGTTTTTCCTTTTCAGACAGCTACAGAGTACTTAACATGTTGCTTCTTACATTGAAATATTATTTTTCCGTTTGAAAGTGTGTGTAGCCTGAGTACTAATTCGAGCAGGTGGTGGACCATGTTTCACAGGGTCAGGTCCAATTCAGCTGTGGCAGTTCCTGCTGGAACTACTTACAGACAAATCATGTCAGGGTTTTATCTCCTGGACGGGTGATGGTTGGGAATTCAAGCTGACTGATCCTGATGAGGTGGCGCGCCGCTGGGGGATCCGCAAGAACAAGCCTAAAATGAACTATGAGAAACTGAGCCGTGGATTGCGATACTACTATGACAAAAACATCATCCATAAGACGGCTGGAAAGCGCTACGTGTACCGTTTTGTGTGTGATCTGCAAAGTTTGATGGGGTGAGTATATCTGCCTTTGGATTTGTACATTTGAAGCAGCTAGTAATAATGTGCATCAGGCTGTCATTTTGAAATGCCGTTATGAGCATGGGAAGAGTATTATTTCAAGTTCGCTCTGTCCTTAACTCAGTAACACCCTGTCGTTTTACAGGTTAACTCCAGAGGAGATTCATGCAATGGTGGAGTTAAAACCAGAAAAGAAGGATGACGACTGAATGCATTGTGCTAATTTGCTGTCAGATGATTGCAACAAACTCCAGGCATAAGCAACTCATCTGCTACCGCTGTGTACCCAAGTTGCTTGTCGTCTGTGGTAAGACAGACAGGTCTGGACACATCCACAGAACAACTGTAACAATCTGTACATATTCCGTAAGCAATCACATTATCTGTCTGTGCAGACAGGAATTTCTAAATATCATTCACACAAATAAAATAAATTAGCACCTGACCAAGTGTCATACCTCATACTTGTGTTAAGGAGATACAAAGTTTAGTCACCATGTCACTGTATTTGAAAGAAGTCATCTTCTACACATGGATATCTGCTGTAAGGTACTTTGTGAGTGATGAAGGACTGACAGGTCGACAGTTTAAATGCTCTCTGTTGTAACATTTGGAAGGGGCATCCTTTCAGTAACCAAGCTTGTATGTCAAGTCTTGGTCATGGACAGCAGTTGCACTCTTGTTCTTGTTTTTTTGAAGAATGAAAAGAAAAACTGTTTACAGCTGTTGGCATTGTTAAATGTTTTGAATCTATGGTCACAAATGTTCTAACATTCTTATTTTTCTCAAGTTTTGCCTGGCTCGCAGGCAGCATAGGAGAAGATAATGTATTTGAAATACATTAGTGTACACAGCTGACAAAAGAAGAAAGTGCCTTGTACATACTGTATACCAGTTTGTCCCAGTAAAGTTGAGGGATATCTAACATGAATATTAATTGTGATTTTATGATACTAAATATAATGATGTCACTTTTTTTAGTTTTAAACTGTGTTTTCTTATGTAAGAGTGTAATATAATATTATAATTATGTATGATATACAATTGTTGTGACTGTACGGAAGAAGAAAGGAAGGAAGAAAGAAAGAAAGAAAGAAAGAAAGAAAGAAGAAAGAAAGAGAATTTGTTTGGTATTTTTCTGTGTTTTACAGCTATTGCTGACAGTCTGTTTCTAAGATATGTAACCTATCTTAACAGTTTTATATCAAGTGTAATTTTTTTCCAAAATGTTTATAAGTGCTGTTTTTATATGATATAACTATGTGGAAAATCAAACCTAAAAATATGTGTTGGTCCATGTGCTATTATGTGTAGACCTCATGTTTTGTAACTGGACCACACTTAGTAACATACTATATACAGGACGATTCTTGGGTTGTGGACATTACTATAAGAGATGATTTCCTAGGCCTTTTGAACAAACGAATCATATCAACCTGGGCCCTCTTACCAATGAGTATTGTACTGTGGGTATTTTTAAATTGTCATACATGCTTTTCTGTGAACCATGAATCACACCTCATGGAGTCTGTTATATACTACATGACTTGGAACAGCCTTTCTTGCTCCCACTGACAGACAGGTGACATAAGCACATTTGAGGCTTATTTCCTGAACCTACTTGAAAGCCACTAATGGCTGAATAAGGAGGTGTGTTGCAGGTGAGGGTGGGATTTTCAAAAACCCGCATTAAGTACATGTCAGCATAAATGAAAGCAGTTTATTCCATGAAGTTAAATTTAGATAATAAATTTATCAGGCAATGTGTTTATTAATTTATTCACTATATTTTCAGTAATCTTTACCTTGTGTTCTAAGTTTCAAATGGTCATTACTGTTGACAATTGGACACATGTGTATACAGACTTTTTGATCACAAAGGCCTAGGAAATTATCTCCTGCAGCAGTGTCCTCAACTCATCAATCAGTTTGTATATGGACGTAATACTCCATATTAGCCAATGTTTCTGGTACTGGATTAGAGGTTTGTCTTATTTCTTGGATAGCATTTATGTAAAAAGTGCAGTTCCATGAACTGTCCTCAAAAGGTTAAGTATCTTGTCACCAGACAGCAGTGACTGTATTCAGTTCATAAAGCCTTTTGCACAAAATGTAAATCACAGTAAAATGAGTGTGATGCTCAAAGTAAACTACAGTGCCTCAGTCATTCTCTTTACATCTCGTATTACAAAAAAAAATCCTTCCACATCGTAGACAATCAGCACACTATCTACATCCAAAGCTGATGGCAGGTGTACAGTTTATGAATAATCTTAGCATCTGTTCATCTCATTTGATAAAAACTGGAACTGATCATACAGATTAGTGTATTTTGTAGATAAGTAAGTATTTGATCATGTTACATACATATATACTGTGTCTCAAGGCACATGTAAGTATCTCTTACAGTAATTCCCAGTATACATATTGTCAGTTGTACTGTGTGTGTTAAAACATATCACATATGTCCTAATTGTTAAGAGTATCAAAACAATTTCAAGTTTGCAGTCAAGCAGAAAGTTTCTTATATTCTGCCAAGTTGTGCAGATGGCACTAAGTCGACTGCAGGAATGATGGAAGGTCACATTTTACAAGAAAACATCATCAGTACCTACTTACTGAATTTTATGTTCTGTTTCCTTAAAAGCACTATTTTTCAGTCTTGTCTTTCAAAATACAGCAGTCATTCTGTCGTAATAAAGAAGTCGAATTTAGTGACTGATGTGATTTCTACAAAGATAAAATATTCAGTAAGGAATTTTTTAAATGCTTGTCTGAAATGTGATTTTGTTTGTTGACAGCAATAACCTGTACAAATTCTTGTCCTCATGACTGCAATTAAGAGGTGGAAGAATCTCAAACTGTAGCGATCCCAAAATTTGGAACAATAGCACAGTCAAATCAAGTTTTGAGGTGGAATCAGGATGAATTGCACAGCTAAAATAATGGTAGTTGTGAATTTTGAGTTCTAATGACCAAAACCCATTGCAAATTAAATTTAATTTTAGGGAACGTAGTAGCAGGAAAGTCTGTCTTGGTTGCATCTTGAAGATACTACTGTAGTAAATACAGTAAAAGCTATGATATTCAGGACTGGATGATCTGGAAAGTTATGTTAACAGGAAGTTGACTGTTCACTATTCCAGCTACTGGCATCACCTAGCACCAATTTGAAGAGTTTGGCAATTAATTATTGTTGTCCTTTAGGTATTTTTGGATTATATGTGTACCCTGTTATGTGAATAGTAATGAAAAGTGAAAGAAAACGCGGCATAGAAAGGACTGGGTATCAGGTGACAAATTCAATAGTTAGGTCTGTCTATGAGGTTGCGAGGTACAGAAAAATATGAATTACATATAAAAACCTAATATCCAGAATATTATGATATCCAGCATTCCTTTGATCCTGAAAGTGCTAAATATTGCAGCTTTTATTATACATTGAAAAAACCAAGCAGTATTTCATAAAAAATTAGCATATGAGCCTTTTTTCAGTATATTTATCTGTATGATCTGACATTTCTGTGCGTTTTTAATGAATGAAAGATATGTTTTTAGTTTCAAGACATGGCTGAGGAACTTATGCTGGTAATCAGAAGTTTTAAGACTTAAAAGTGAATGAAAAATTTTACAGTCTGTATATAGTTGCAAGAATCTTAACACTGGAACCCATGCTAATAAGGACAAGGCAATATGTATAATAATGAAAATCAAGAGTGCGGGCAGGATTTTTTGCAAGGTGGAGCACATCACCTGCATGAAAAGTGACCAGTTTTGTAATGTATGTTTGATTTAATAAATTATTAATGGCAAACTCCCAAGGTGCTGCAAGTGCACCACCTTGCACCTCGCTGCTGACACCCCTGATGAGAATTAATAAATTAGTACACCAACAAGAATTTATCTTTTGTTATTATTGCACACTTTCTGCTAAGTTATCAGTTTAACAGTTCTGTCTTCTACATCATGTTTGACAAGTAGAACAGAAACATGTGGAAAAGTGATGGGGAATGTTTAAAAATTTATGTAAAAGTTGGCAAACATTATTCATTATTCTACCTGTGGTGTTATCATTAGCAAGTCCTTGCAACATTACTGATGTCCAGTGCAGTGCACACATTTTATTTTGTATGTCACCACATGTTTTGATATGAAATTGTTGTTGGATAATACACAGCTTAATTTTTATGTGGAAAGCTGGTTCAGTTTTCAGCCTCTAAACCAGCTTAGTTTCATAGTGGACTGTTAACGGAGAGTATAAACCAAAGCATATGTGGGTTACGGTATGATTGAAGGTCTTGTACATTTAATAAAGACAAATACAAAGGGTGAATCATATAGAACTGAAAACTAAGTATTTGGCAGCAGCTGGCATGTTGGTGTCCACCAAATTTTTTCTTGTATTCCATCATGTGGTGTGAACTGGTGACCAAGTAGTTCACTCAAGAAGCGCATACTCCTGCAGTGTGTATGACTTGATGCAGCTACTGTATGACAGTGACGGATATCTTCCCCTTTGCGTGAATGAGGCAAACGACTTGTGGCTGGACTTGGCATGAAAAGCCCAGGAATTTGCGAGTAGATTGAAAGCAATGAATGCCACTGTTCGTATCCTATACTTAAATATTTGAGTTTTGTTCTATATGAATCACACTGTATGATGGCTTTCTTCACCTAATTTTACATTATATACACCGGTATTAGTATCATATACTGGCTGTCTTTGGGACTGATTATACGTGACTGACCTTGATCCCTTGTCCTGTGTAACCACGGCATATTGGGCAAAACCACATTCTGCAAACTTCTTATGGGAAGAGTAGCTGTACATAGGTGTGGATGTATACAGACACTCCTCCCCATCAAATCACTTAAACTACACACATTTCTTGACACCAAACATTTACCTGGTGTCTGGGTAGCAAATGTTGCAAGCTGCTGTGGCAGTTGAGGGAGTAACTGCTTGAATTTCTCCTTCTGTATTTACATTTTTCAGCATTAGGCAGATACTTTTTTTTTTTCACATGATTTGTCATTATTATCAACTTTGAATTGTCAAAACCATGCTGGGCAGAACCACACTAGATGAGGTGTTACTGTATTTCTGTTTTAAACTATTGTTGAGCTGGAAATCTTACACTAAGTATTAAAGTGGATTCCCCCCTTCATGTCTGTTAATTTACTCTGTGGCAGGAAGACTGAAATATATTGTAATGCTTTTTGCAGTATATCAGATTAGCAGTTACTGACTGGCATGTTGTTGAATGTGAGTTCCAATTGATTGTAGTCTGCTGCATGTGGAAGGGGTAGGAGCCAATGTGTTTGTCTTAGCCTAGGTTTCCTGTAAGCCAGTACTAGCTTCCTCAAAATAATAAATTGGTTAGAAATTTACTGGTATGAACATGTTGCACATTTTGAGTGTTTATCAAGTTTCTAGTTGCACAGGCTTGCACATGTGTTCACCATTCTTCTTCCCCTGTGAATTGCTTTCACTGTTTCCTTCCAATATTTAGTTTCGTTATAAGCATAGTGTGTCCACAATATGTGTATCATACTTTATATGTCCACATTGAACCTTATATCTCACTTATGCTCTTCATACCTGATCCTCTGTTTTCTCACCATTTATCATACCATACTTTATTTCAATTGCAAATTGGTTTATTCGGACCATTTTTTACACTCATCTGTCCCTGCCTTACATTGTGTTAAATTACATAATGCATTGTTTAAATAATAGCCATGTTTACTAGAGCCTTTACACGAAATAATTATTGTTCATGTGAAACTGTAACTGACACAAAAACAATTGAGGTTTATACGTTACATTAACTTCCCACTGTGATTCTGATTATGGACACTGAATATTGAACTCATAATCCATAGAAGATGCAGCGTCAGTCATACATGAAAACACAGTAACACAGGAAAATTATGCATATATCAGTAATAGTTTTAAGGAATTACTGAATGGGGTGCAAGTGAATCATCCATTGCACACCATTCTTTGAAAGGTATAAATTCCACCTGATTACCTGAACAAAGTTACATATGACTTATGTGTGTTACTTATATGCTGTTATTCATTGGTATGCTGCCACTTGTAATGGCACCCTCCAGTTTAATTAGATGTATACTGCTGTGGGTATGGTATGAAAGAGCCTAGAACAAGTGACATCACATTCCTGAGGTTAAGAGCAAGGTATATTGAAGCCAACATTTTTAATACTTTTTATAATACAGGTATTTGCATCTTGCAAATATTTATTCAGTTCCTGCTGAGGTCTGTGTGCTACTGATGACACAGGATATTTTGTTCATGTTTGCATTCATGTACTGAGAAAATCTTCAGTATAAAAACGTGATGATTAGCTTTATTGCAAATGTAATTTCCTTAAACTGTTATTGATTATGCATTGTAATGTTGTAATATTGAATATGCATGCTGCAAGCAGCTGAACACTGCAGTTTTAAATTAGTAATACCATTACACCCAAGTTAAAATCTGGCCAGTAGCTCCATAGTACTGGTGCATTTGAAATACTAATGATGAATGTTACGTGGTTTGTGTCCAACCTGATATTTTTATTATTTTTACTGTCACATCTTTTTCTTCCACTAGCAAGTATGAGAAAGCTGTGTGATATGGCATATTTGCGTGAAAGGAATGCAGTTCAGAGCAGGTGAGAATCTTGATGGAAAAATGCCAAGAATTCTGTACTTGCTACTGGAGTGGAAAAGTTCATTTGAATTTGTACATTCCATGTAATTTTGAAAATGATCTTGAAGTAAAGTGGGCAGTGATAGTCCAATATAACAATAAAATGACATCTTGATAGAAAAGGTCTTAGTAAACAAGTGGCAGTATATCAAAATTTGCACTGTGAGTATCTGTTTTACTGCTGCCACCACCAAGAAGGTAAACTTAGTATCAGAATATCTACTGCACTAAACTCTTACAAAAGCAGCCAGTACTTCAAAATGACTATGAATTGGGAATTTGTATCAGGAACAGGAAAAATTAGACCAGAATCATAAGCCAGTAAAATATCTGTCACATTGTGAATTATAGTGTTTACTTAAATGCCACCTTGCCATTGCAAAGGGGTCTATATGGTAGCTTAGCACTGTTAAGTGGCCATTAGTGTTAAATATTTATTAAAGTGAAGTAAGCAGAAGTACCAGTGGACCTGTATAAAAGATCAGAAGACTGCCACTTTCAGCACAGGCTGTTTTCATTGCATATCTGCAATTAATTTAGACCTACAGCTCTATCAGAGATGTGAATTGCTGTAACAAACCATATATAGAGATATGTCATTGTTTCAGGATGTAAGATATTATATTCAAACTTCATCTTGACCTACATCTGAATGTAAAGATTACTTTCTATTTTCTCACTGACAGAAAATTGTCATCTATGTATGATGACAAAATTACAATTACTTAGTTGGAGGGAAATTCATAGTTGCAATTCATAACTGTATCACAGAGCTGTCATGATGGTTTTCTGTTGTATGAACTTGTGCCCGCCACACTCTATAAAAAGGTGCAATCAGTATTTTAGGCAGGACATTCTTCTTATTTTGCAGTAAGTACCAAACTGCAATCACAGTTCTGGAACACTGGTTACTATTCATGTGGGTGTAACACTTGAAAATTGTTTAGAATTCTCATCATGTTGCTTTAATTTTGGTTCATGATTTTATTGACATATTTATATTAAATTTGTCAACTTTATAGGTGACAAAGATTATCCAGTTCACAAATAAATGTAGATAGGAGATACCGATGCCTGCATTAATGAGGAAGGTACAAAGTCAACCATGAAAATAATGTTGAGACTCACCTGAGATAGTTCTTGTCTGCCACACATGACCAGGACTGCAAGTTAAGATGCCATGGAGTATGCCAAATTATGAGATGAAATGGTCCTATTTAGGTGTGCAATTACTCTTGGATGTGTTACATATAATCATTGCAGACTGCCTAGATGTATGCAATCAAATTTATGCAGTGAGATTATCATTATGGCTCCTAAACCTGTACATATTAAGTAATGACGTCAGCATTGGTGTAGCATATACTGGGCTAACTTGGATTGTTCACAACTCTGGGTGAAATTGTCATTAGTTCACAGACTCAATACTTGTATCTCACATGACATTCTAGCAAATGGAATAATTGTTGGCCCATGTTTATAGAGACAGTATTTCCAGTATCTATATAGTAATTCGTTAGTTGAATTTGAATAGTCTAAAGATTGTTATACTTAATGCTACTGTCGTCTTGTAAACACCAGTTTCTACAACTGACATAATACAGTACACTGTACCTTCGTGCACTCCTAAAAAGCTCCATGCTGTGGTCCCATTCACTCTGGAGTTGCAGATGCTTTGTATACTGGATAGCTAATGTTACTGCCATGGATCAAATTCCATCTGTCAAGCACTGAGAAAATGACGCACATATTCAAAAAACTTTATAAGGGATGCACACAGCAAGTTTGGAAACCAATGAAAAATTGTGCATAAAACCTCAAAATATAAACTACTGTTTTTAAACTGAATACAAGATCTTGAATACATACTGCTGTATATATGGAAAGGTATGTTAATGAATGCCTTCACAGTACGTGTCCATAATGTTTGACCAGGAGATGATGACTGGTGAAACTAGAAGAAGTAATGTAGCTTTGCTGGGCGACATAGAATATGAAGCTATACTTGCGTAGCTTTCTTAAATTACTTTCAGTTTCTGAGATTAAACTGAACTTTCAAAAGAATTTTTGAGTTACTTTATGTATATTTTTGTAACAGATTAATGAGAACATGACACAAACTCAAACTGAGGTTTTAAACTAAGTCAGTATTTAAGTAACAAGAGTTTTTATTAAACCTTAATGTGATTTTTTAAAAAAAGTAAATGTTATTTGTATGAGTGAAGGATTTATGTTAACTGTGTGTAAAATCTACATTTTGACACCAAAGGAAAAAAAAAAAATACTGGAGCATTTGACTATGATGATGAATATGTAATATTTGAATGAGTGGTTGTTTCCTGTTTGATTGAAAGTTAATTAATTCTAATGGGTCAGCATTGTATATTGCAAATATATTATGGTTAGAAATGGGCACATGATAAATAAAGTTATTACCCATGAGACAACATCAGCTCTGTACTTATGGAATAAAGAGCATAAATAAAGTTGAGATCCTAGATTTGGTTGTTTTACTGGTTGATTTGTAACTGCCAACTTCATACTGCTCTTCAGAATAGGAAGTAAATTTAAAACATAGGTAGCAGCAACTGTTGAGATAAAATAATTTCAGAAGTCATTTCTGTTAACCACTTTTAAAACTGTTAATGTTTCATCTACTTTCATCAGTGCCAATAATGAAGGCGGATGAAATATTATTCTCTGTGGTTGTGAAACATGGATCTCTTACTGTGATAAAATAAAATAAATTGATACTGTCTGACCATAAAGCTAAGCAGCATGTTTTGGCTAAGCAAGAACAAAGAAATGGAAAATGGAGAAGATAATGCAAAGAGGACCTGATATTTGCTCTACTCTTACTACTGTTAAACTAACTGTATGGTTAAATTATGCAATGAGTATGGGGCAGCTTTCATATCACCAGTTTTGCAGTACTTCACATCCTCAGAACATTTCTCTTAAGATTGCTCTTCACACCATCTTATCATCTCTTCCAAAATCTTCCAGACACTTGCATTAACAAATGAAATTTTTTATGTATCTTTCATTTTGATTATCACATATCTTGCCCACTGTAACCTCCTTGATTGCACTACCAGAAAACTACTGACTTAATTTCTTTATTGTGCAGCATCCTCCATTTAGTTAACCTCTATCAGATCCAAATAATTTTATCAGTATTTTTTAAGAACTTGGAATTTTATATTGTTCACTTAGCATTTAAGACCATGTTTCAGAACCATGCACAAGAATGGTAACATTATTTTCTTTAGTGTTTTGGAAACTAGATGAGGCATACATTTTTGTAACTTGATACTAACAAGCATTTCCTCAACATACACTCTTCTTGATTTCATTGTGAAACTCACTTATGTTTGGTGGTCAGTTCTAAAATGTTGAAACATTCTGAACTGATATATCAGCCATCATATTATGATTGTTGCACATTCTAGGACATGCTCATACACTTTGTTTCATGTAAAAATTCTTGAGACCAATTGTTTTACTGCTTGTAAAAGAATTTCGGCATTATTTTTCATGGTATTTATGTTTTTATCTAATAAATCATCTACTTCAACTTGTACAACTACATGAATTAGGTAGTTTCCTGGTGGCATTTCATGCAGAAAACTTAGTATCCCCTCTTTTACCCTGTATGAGTGGCAAATTTACAAGAAACATGTTACTGTTTGAGTAGTTATGTAGAGAAGCATACAGTGGGCCAGATTAGGGATATAAGAAACAGAGAATTATGATACAGAAATCTTTTGAAGAGAGGTTACCTGAGCCTAGACATGAGATAAACACAAGTACAGTAGAATCCCTGTGTAGGGGTTCTCAATTTAAGATTTTCCTGCATTTTAGATTCATTTTTTGTGGTCCTAGCCAAATCTCCACATAAACAATGTATAATTTTTCTTGATATCAAGTTGTGCACACATTTAAGACATGAAAATTCAGTCCCTATCCTGTTTTGGAGCTTCAGTATGGGGTTGTTGTTTATAATATAGGAGTTTGATAACACCATGAATTTTGTATTTTGTAAGTGACATCAGAATCAACTGTCACAACAGTTTACTGTCAGTTCTCAAAAGTCATGAAGACCCTTGGGGGGGGGAGAAGGGAAGAAGAAAACCACAGTCTAAGACTGCAAATGAAACCATTAAGACAATGGCCACCATGACTATCAAGGAACTCTGTCAGTCAGCGACTAGTGGAAATGTTGAAGAAAGTGATGGCAGTGGTGAAGAGGCAGACAAGGAACCTCTAGTTTCTACATTTGTTGAGGCAATAAGACGTTTTGAAATACTTTTGCTCCTGCATGGTTGATGATGCCAGTGTGAGTGAACCTGAAGATCATGAAATAGAACTGCTGTTCATTCAACATTTGGAAAGAGACAGCCCCTCTCCTCTCACTGCACCTGACCAACAGAGCTGATTATTTTAAAAATTAATTTTCCAGGTACACTTACATGCAACTCATTTTGCATTCACTCTTTACTCTGTATTGTCTGACTGTACAAACTTACACAGCTGCACTGAAATTCATTGTCAATATAAATAGGTAGCACATTATTGAAAACATCACGACTGTATGATGGATTTATATTTCATTACATAAGAAAAAGTACAACAGATAAATCATATAGACATGGGGGCACGTCTGTAACAGTATCAACATGATAAGAGTTGGCTGCTGGTACTGAACCGTATAGTGCTTTTAACATCCAGTATCATAAATTTTAGTGTACAACACACTTTACAATGTGAATGACAACAATCAAATCCTATAATTTATCATCAAATCATAATAAAATACAAAATTGTTACAAACAGGACTAACACATTTTAGTAGTCCTTAATATGAACTGCATTAATATGCTGGTGATTTAATTTGATTTAAAGTCAATTCCAAAATATTTATATTTGACTCTAATAACAGATATGTATAATGTACTGTAATTGGTAGTTTTGTATAGTATGTATATTCATAGCCTGATGATGGCCCAGGAGGGTTGAAACATGCAGTCTTAGGAGGAGGGATAAAATCATATTTAATAAGAGCACAGTATGTTCAGGTGCAACGATCAGTGTTGTGTGAAAATGGTACACCTTTATGTTGTTTATCCATAGTAGCTTCAAAAAGTTCCTGGAATTCACTGGTATGTGAATAAAGAAATGTACATTTGACATCCTTTTTTGCCTTAGGGATGTGATCAAAAGGAAACGCGCCAAATTTGGAGAACCAACAGTTGGTTTCTCCTTCATGACAATCCTCCAGCTCACCAGTCAGTTTCGGTCAAGATTTCGTCACAAAGAACAAAGTGAAATATCACTGACATGATTTCTAACTATTTCTGTCATCAATGCAATTGACATTTCGAAAGCACATTGCTTTCATCCAAGCGAAGCAGGTGTTTACCAGTTCCCTTGACTGAATTCAGCAATGAAGTGAAGGTGCTTTTGTGATGCTACTGACATCATTAAGAATGTGTGACAACAAAGCTAAAAAGGCTTTCACAAAATGGCCTCCAGGAATGTATCCAACACCTTTACAGTCACTGGTGGAAGTGTTTAATTGCTCAAAGGGGCTGTTTTGAAGGAAATGTAGCTTAAATGATTGTACTGTTTTGTATTTCTTATAAATGAAGTGATTTTGGGAACATCTTGAAGCTACCACATACATGGACTGTTAACAATAAGTCCAGCAATTGTATATTTATAAACCTCGGCCACATGCTTTAGGTTTTCTTTTAAGCCATCATCAGGCTGTAGAGAAATTTAAAGATTGAATATACATCATCTCCTTAGATGGCACTACAGTCTGATGCAGACCTTCACCTCTTTAATGGACTTTTTCCAGTCAGCTCTGTTTTTTTACTTCTCTGTCCAGTTTTAATTTTGCACCTATTAATATTTATTTGTACACAGGTCCACCATTGTAGGTGACATCATCGCATTGTGTATCAGATAGTAAAATAACACTTGGTTCCACTCCCCCCCCCCCCTCTTATTCAAATTCCCTAAGGATTATTATAGCATACTTGACTTTTCTTTTACTATCCATTCTATGAACACGAACAACACAATTCATCTGACTTATTCTGAAAAATTAAAGTATATCTAAATCTCCAAATAGCTGCATTAATTCCTTATTATATTAGTTTCTTAAGTTTTCAGTCACATTATTCTTAAAAATTTTCTTTCAAAAGCAGCCAGCCATTTAGCAATGTCTTGATTAAGTGTCTTAAGATTTTGCTCTGTATGTTGCCACTGGTCTTATTACTGTCTTATTTGTCTTTATTTTTTTTCTGCTGTGAGTACTGACAGACTCTTTAGCAGAGGATGAAGTTCATATGCTGTATTTGCATTTTTAATTCTTTTTTCAATCTCTGGTCTTGATTCATTTTTATTGCTTAAAATTCTAGCAAGATATGTAGTGTTTCACTATTTCAAAATTACACGTACCAGTTTTTACATATTCATTTTCAGTGTAAGGCTTTCATGACACTGTCACAAAATTTGTCTTTTTCATTTACTTCAAATCCCATCTTACTTGTTCATTCAACTAGTAATGTAAATATTTATTTTACACATTTTAGTCTTCTACCCATAATAACTACATCATCAGCATATTCCATAATATGACATTTGTCAAATATGGTTGCCCATGTTTCCACTTCAGATATCTAATTGCAGTTTCCAGCACTACAATAAACAGCACAGGAGCAACTGCACAGCCTAGTCTCAAACCTACGTTAACTTTATATTCAGAAGATAAATGTTTACCAATTTTAACCTTAAAATATATTTAATTCTTTAAAATTCTGCAGAAATTCACTAATTTTTTGGGAAAATCTAGTTTATGCATTTCACTCCATATTTCCCTTCTCCATACAGTGTCATATGCTGCTTGGAAATCAATAAATAGATTATGTATGTGTAAATATACAGCACATAGAAGTAAAAATCAAGTATGAGATCTCAACTTGACACAAGTCTTAAGTTGTGATACAATGTGCTGTTAATGTGTCATAACTAATGTACAAGTTGAGATTTCATACATGATTCTTACTGTATCTAAGTAACTACAGCCTGATGATGGCTTATAAAAAAAGCCAAAATATGCCACTGAGGTTGCTGCTGTTCTCGACTGTTACTGTCTATTGTAAATGGTACAAGCAATCAGTTAATTCAAATACCATAACTTGAGACTAAAATATTATATTCCAGAATATTTAATGCATATTTTTCAACAGATTTTTGTGAGGCCTAAGTGTGAGTGACCCACTGTCATTTAATACTGCTTTATTCATGCTGTCCTTAAAATTATATTAGAGCTTGTTCAAATTGTAAATATTACATTACTCTGTCTTCTGTTTATGAATACTCTCTTCAGTTGAATCATATCATATGATGATTGTTAATGCAGTAGAAAAATTACATTATTCACATTGCCAACAAATTGGGACAAATATGGTCTTGTGTGAAATTTAAATGAAGACAGGTATGGAAGGACACAGCAGTAAGTTTTAAGTACATTACATACTATTTCAAAGGACTCTTTAAAAAATCAAAAGAATGTACTAACACCAAGATATGAGTAATGACCCCATAATGAACCTTTATTGTACATACACACTTAACACAATAATACCATAATGATTCATAGCCATTTATTCACTGCAATGAATGTTTATTCCAGTAAAATGTCAAAAAGTAAGTCAAGAAGTCTCAGCTATCTGGAGGAGCTTCTCCTTACTGTCTGAAAATTGTGTCAGGTACTCCAATTCAAGAGGATGCAGGTGTCCTGTTATAACAAGAGAGTGGAGTGGTGGACCCAGATCAGCATCCTTCATCTCTTGCAGTGTGCAGGCCAGTATCTGTTGTGTATCAGAACCAACACGTGCCAGCCCCACACACAAGGTGGTACTGGTGTATGCTGCAAAACATGTTATGACAGAAACCACAAATTAACTAAAAAATATGCACATGCAAATGAATGCTGGCTTAACAGAAATGCGTGTGTGTGTGTGTGCACACGTGTACACACACTTTTACTTCTGCTAGGATGCATATACACCTATGAAGTTTGTTTATGGTCATCCATGACTTGCTGCCATCTTTGATTCAGTAGGACTAATTTATTTAATACACTCCATACTTTTTCCATTTATGGAGTGACAATCATTAATACATCCTGCAGCCTTGACAGCTTGAAGGTTTATATGGGATTGTTACTGTTGAAGAATACTGTGATATTTACAAGTCAGAATTGAAGGATGAAGATAACATAAATACTGTATTTTCATTATCTTTATTCAAAACGTGACATATGTAATGACTCAAGGATCATGGAAATAATTCAGTCTAGTTGAAGTACATAAGATACTTGAACCAGACAGGACAGAAAATTCCATGCAAATACAAACAGGATACACCATACATGTACACGCTACCTAATACTTTTGCTGTTACCTGCATTAAAGCATATTACATTAGCTGGGCTGGGTGAGCTGTGTTCATGGTACATATGAGCTAGGAAGGCAATGCTGGGGAAGGTGTTGTGACACCTATAGTCTCTTTATCAGCCACTAGCTAAGCAGATCATTGAAATATGTATTAGTCACAAGGGGCTACATTTCTTCCTTCCAAGATATGATAGCAATGCAATTTGCATGTTCCCCAGCCATAGTGTTGACAAAATTCAGTTTTTTCATGCACAGAATTCAAAAGAGACAGTCTAATTTTATTTTGCTGTCTTGTGTATGGGTTCAAAACAAATAAGAAAATGTGCCTGAACATAACTGGGATGCCAGTGTTCCATGCCTACGCAGAAGAGGGATGCAAGTTCTAATGTGTGCAGAAATACAGGCAAGCCTTCATGTTAAGTAGTAAAGTTATCTTTTAATAATAATAAGGGGGGGGGGGGTCAAAATTTTTTTTTAAACTTAAAAAAAAAAAATTAAAAAAAAAAATTTAAATGTTTTTATTTTTATTTTTTTTATAAATATAAATATAAAAAAAAAAAATAAAA
>Ga0123352_10004885_pt1 | contig 19948 bp, 18 predicted proteins | sample TergutLab28metaG_FD_89700 | JGI IMG/M metagenome (GOLD analysis project Ga0123352, IMG submission 89700) | Labiotermes labralis P1 segment gut microbial communities from Petit-Saut dam, French Guiana - Lab288 P1 | ecosystem: Host-associated > Arthropoda: Insects > Digestive system > Gut ...
GTGTTTTGGGCCGGGTTTGTAATTTATCGTTTTGGGGGTTCGTTCCCTTGGGTCTGGGTGTTGGTGGGGTGTGGGGGGGGGGGGGGGGGCTGCGGATGGCGAATAGCGGGTCTGAATGCGTCTCGTGTGGCATTGGAGATAAACGTCTTGTAGCTGGATGTAGTGTTGCTTTGGTTTTGGACACTTCGTGTTGCACTGGCACGTTCGTGTATTGTACCTGGGGATCTCAGTACAGCCGGTGTCCTCTCTGTCACTGTGCTGATGGGTTCAGCTGTGGCACTAACACAGTTACGTGTTGTATGTGGGAATCACTGATTAACTGGCACAGACTTTTTGTTGTATATGGAGATCACTGTTAACCTGTATGCTGTTGTTGCACTCTTGTCTTTGTATGGTTTTTGTCAGGTTTTAGAGTGTGCAGACTGGCTCCTGTTGTGTGGACATTACGTGGTGGTATATGCATTGATTTATTTCATAATGGTACTGAGTTTTGGTTAAACTGGATGAGAGAATTTGTATACAGTGTGAGAAATGAACAAAATGAATTGATGATGGTGTTTTGGGGTTCTGCATCGTGTTGTGGTTAAATATTCCAAAGTTCTTTTGAGATGCTTGGATATGTGACACTGGAACATGTAACACTCCCCAGTGCAGAATCCCATAAAACACCATGTTCTGATCAACTGTTGTGAAAAACTGAATTGTTGCTGTGTTAAAGTTAAGAATTAGGTAATTTGCTTCCAGAATATTGGTTTCTGCACTTGAGTTCTAGGAATCATATTATTTTGTGGTCCTGCTCAATGTACATGCTTTAATTCAATTTTAACATTTTAATATTATCCATCACATTGTGTTGAACTATAAAGTAAGGTGTAAACCAATAACCATTGAACCCAACTTTGTAAAGTATTCATCCATGTTTCAACCCCATGGGGTCATCATCAGGCCGGCTTTTAGAACACATTAAAAGAAGTACACATACAGTATTGCATTGTGGAAGTGTGATGTCACTTCTTACAAGTATATTTAACATTCCAATCTTTTTTTTAATACATTCAATTGTTCAAAATTAAAATAGGGTGATAGTTAAACTGTGAAAATCTTAATAGCAAGTGGCAGATGTTTGTGAAGGCTGTGGTTATTTGATTGTTGTGTGATGCCTTATTCATTGCCAGGTACTGTGTGTGTGTGTTTTTTTTTTGTCCTATAACAAGAAGTGTGAAATGTTAGAAGTATTATGACTGACTTGATAGTTATATAAGTTGTTGATGCCTGGTACTTACATATCTGGTGAAGTATTATGTTGACAAGGTGGTAGGTCACTTACGTGGCATATGTCCACTTCACCTCACGGCTTATGGTGTACCGAAAGTTTTTCCAGTGGTGAAAGCTTGTCAATACCATGCCATTTATTGGGAGTAATATTTTGTTTTTGGTAGTGGTACTTCTGCAATTAATTTGCACTCCCTTTTCAGTTTTTTGAGATGTGTATATATATATATATATATATATATATGTGTGCCACTTTTCTAAAAGATATTGACAGTTAACCATCACATTATTGTAATTATAAACAATTGAATGTATTAAAGCAAGATGGAATGGTAAATATACTTGGAAGAAGTGAGATCGCACTTCCACAATGCAATACTGTATATACTAATTTTAATGTGTTCTAAAAGCCGGCCTGATGATGACCTCATGGGGTTGAAACATGTAGCTGTATGAATACTTTATAAAGTTGTGTTTGATGGTCATTTGTTTATTCTTTACTGTACATGATTTATGGTGGAGTTAGCCTGGTATTTAATTACAGTATGATGTACTGAATTGCAGTTGGTTACAGAACAGTTCAAAGTTCTCTTGCACCTCTCTTAAGGACTATGTCACATTTTGGTTGACTTCATGGGTATCTGTAACTTGAGTGAAAAATGTTGTTCACACAATATCGCATTGATTCCCTGCCAGTAGAATTTTCAGAACATAAAATGCTGGATATAGACAATCATGTCATCATTCATGAACTGCTGGACCATGAAGCTGAAGGCAATACAGTCCTTCAAAATGTAGTGGCTATTTACTTATCAACACATCATGACTCTGAGGTGTGTCATCCCCGATATTGACGAAATTCACCTTACCTTATCAACACATCATGACATTCTAGAAGACTTGAATCTTCAGCAACAGTGTTGTAAGTCCCTTAAATCTAACTACATCAGCAACAACAACAATAACAACAACAGTGAAAGACTGCATTAGTCACTGGTAAGGAGGTTGGTCTGTAGTGAATATTGGGAAAATTAAGCATGTGTATTCTTGTAATGACAACAGAATGCAGTACAAAATCTCTTTTTAATGATAACTAATAAGTAATTTTCAAATGGTCAAGTTGAGATATTCTGAAATGACACTAAAAAAATTGCTTGCACAAATGAAGTAATTTTACTTTTTACTTGCTGTGGTGGTAATCCTTTGTCTCTCACAGGAAGGAGCTAATGTGAACTGAACGGACGGATTTTATGAGAGGACACTAGGGAGATTATTTAGACCGAAGAGAAACTAAGTGACAGGATACTGGAAAAAGCTGCATAATGATAAGCTTCATGCCTTTTAATCTGTGTCATTATTATTAGAGTGATCAATCAAAGAGGATGGCATGGGCTGGGCATGTAGCATTTATGGAAGAGAAGAGCAATTTGGTTAGGAAACTGGAAGAAAATAGACCACTTTGAAGACAAAGGAGTGTATACAAGGATTTCAATTTCAATTTATTTCATCCTTTTGACAACAATGTGTATAGGATACACCCATCATTTCTTATACCAAGTTTTTATAATTCTATTTAGCTAATACAATTCATATACAAAATAAAAAATTTGTATAACAGTTATGATTCATATACAGCATAAAAACATACACCTTCTTTCTGCTATAACAGATAAACATTCATATGACCCTTCATACTCATTACCCACTTATCATACCTCTACAGAAGTGCAGTACTTTTACACATTCAATATAAATCACACACACACACAAAACATGTTTTTTCACTCCATACACTTAACAATTTCTCCTTGTCCACATTTGCACCAAAAGTAATATCAATAAACTAAAACTTTAAAATTTTCTCTATTAACTAAAAAATTTATATCGTCCCTACATTGCTAGTTTTATTAGTAATTTGATTGCCAATACCATACTTTTCTGTAAAATTCCCTGTCAGGGTGCCTGCATGCAGCACAAGTATTCATCCACTGAATAGAAAGTCTGTTGTAATAAAAAGACTTTAAGTTGTTTTTTAAAAGGTTTTAAACTCTCCAAGTTTTTTAAATAATTTGGAAGCTTATTATATAATTTTGTCCCCAAATTAATTACACTCTTTTTAAAAATATCTGTTGTACAAAACTGTGTTTGAAAATCCGCTGTATGTTGTGTCTCATAATCATGTATGGCCAAATTTTGTTTTAACCCTTTATTATTTACTTTAACGCAGTACACAGTTTCCATTGTATACACACATGGCACTGGCAGTATATTCAATGTCCTGAATAATTCTCTACATGATGTCTTTCTTTTAACATTACGTATTAATCTCACAACCTTCTTTTGCAATTTAAAAACTTTTGTACTCTGTGAATCACCTCCCCAGGAAAGAATACCATATTTCAGATGCAAGTGAAAGTTTGCAAACTGTATACTTCTCAAAGTATTTATACTTGTAATGTTTAAATGCGAATAAATTACATAGTAGTTTTTGTCTAATGTGTTACAAACATGTTTTATCTGCACATCCCAGTTTACATCTTCAGTAAAATATAAACCTAAAAATTTTGTTTCATTTTTATATTTAATGTCCATGTTTTGAAATACAATTTCAGGTTTTAAGTTACTTTTATTGTGCCAAGCATGGAATGATATCGCAATCGCAAATAGCTGGAGGCGGTAGCCTGAATTGTTTTGGCACATGATAAGGATTACTGGTGGACTGTTGTGAACATGGTATTAGGCTTCATCATCTAAGAAATAATGTGACTTTCTTGAATAACCAAGAAACTATTACATCTCCATGGAGTTAGAGAAGAATTTTCATGTTCTCTTTTGATGAGTAGCACTGTGCAAATTATTAAAAAGAAATTTATGTAATACAAAGAGAGTGATTTGTAACATAAAAGTATGTATAAATAAGTACAGTCCATAATGTAAGATATGAGGTTATCGAGGTGGTGTGCTAATAATAGTCTTGTGGGATGTGATGTCATGACCACATAAACAGTCACCAATGTCTCAAAGGATTTTAGCACTTCAAAACGTCAGGAACATGCTAACATCCCTTCCAAGCAGTGCTGGTTGAAGCTCCTATTAAGCCAGTTCTCAAAAGCTGTGCTTAGAGGGAAATGCATGTTATTTGTTGCTTTCTCTAGCTGTATGTTCAAATGCAGTTAGTTGATGTTTTCCTAACGTTGTTGGAAGAGTCCAATTATTTTTGGCTATGCCTAGATGTGGTTGAATTCTGTACTATTTTCAAGAATGAAGAGATACAAAAATTTTGCATGTTGATGTCTTCACTCCTGAAGGTGGAACCGACATCCTATCGTGAAACTTTGAGAACAAATTACCCACTGACGCTGCACAACATCTGAGAAGATCAAAGAACTCAAGGGTAGGTAAAATCCCTTTGTGATACTGCTTTCCTTGCTCTCTCTTAGGACTTGGCCACTTATTTGGACGAACACAGCACCGCAATGGGCATGCAATGTAGAATCGTTACATAAGACTATTATTGTTTGGAGAGAGAAATTGTTTTCTGGATGAAATTATCTCTGCCTCATTGAGATGGGCGGGGTATGTAACACGGAAGGGGGTTGTAATGGGGAAACCTGAGGGAAAGAGACCACTTGAAAGACCCAGGCATAGATTGGAAGATAATATTAAGATGGATTTACAAGATGCGAGTGGGGCATGGACTGGATTGATCTGGCTCAGGATAGGGTCAGGTGGCGTGCATTTTAACTGCGGTAATGAATGTTCGTGTTTTGTAAAATACTGGAAATTTCATGACTAGCTGAGAACCGGTTAGCTTCTCAGGAAGGACTCTGTTCTATGGAATAAGTATACTCCTTCGCACGGCCACGTCGATAAACTTGAATTTCGCGGACTCTGGTGTATACATCTCGCACAGGGGAATGTAACCCACTGCATGTTTAGACACAGTCAATACATAAAACCTGGACGTTGCTAAATGTAAGCAAAGATTAAAGATTTGTAGCATTAATTATGGTTGAAATCTTGTCTTATTTACGGTATAAGGAAGTTTTTGGAATGTTGCTGAGTTAATAACTGTATCTATGAATTTTATACATCCATTGTATTTCGTGGTGTAGTTTTTAGTTCCGGCGTCACTTCCATTTCCCGTTCCGGTGTTCATGGTGTGGTGGGTGAGTGGAATAGTGTAGTTGAAATATTCTTGTGAATCGTTTGAATCTGTAGTATTAATAAGTAATCGGTTTCGGTAATGGAATTTTAAATATGTATCTAAATATATTTCTAGGATATTTCGAGCCAGTTGTGCCTATTTATACTTTGGATTTTGGTAAAATCCTCCCTGTTGGCATGCTGACTGTTGCGGTGATGTATGTTTAATTTTACAAATTTAAAGTTGGGGATTGTAGCTTTGGTAAATGCACTGCTATTTTTTCAGTGAAGATTACGTAGTCGGTGCATTTGGCCCACTCCGTCGTCATGGGGGCCTACAAGTATATTCAGGAGCTTTACCGTAAGAAACAAAGTGACGTTATGAGATTTTTGCTACGTATCAGATGCTGGCAGTATCGCCAGTTGACAACGATGCACCGAGCTCCAAGGCCTTCACGTCCAGATAAAGCTCGCAGAATGGGCTATAAAGCCAAGCAAGGTATGTATACATACGAAATTGAAAGTGAACGGAATCGGATAAAGAAAATCAGTGATGAGTTGTACATGCACCACTCCTATATTTTCATTGAGGATTATGTATGGCTGAGGTTAAAAAAATGTGGATGGAAGTGAACAGCACTGAAAGCAGACACATGAAACTGAGATTTTGAGCCACTTGAGTGTCATGTGTTCCAGGCTTTGTCATCTACCGTATACGTGTCCGCCGGGGAGGTCGTAAGCGCCCAGTACCAAAGGGAGCAACATTTGGTAAACCCAAAAGTCATGGTGTGAACCAGCTTAAACCTACTCGCAACTTGCAGTCTGTTGCAGAAGTATGTATAATTCATGGCCAGTGGTCCTTTTGAGAAGCTCATAAACATTATTGGCATTTTGTAAAACCTAGAAGTTGGTTGTTGTTTTCACAAGAGCACACCACATGTCATTGTCTGAGTCAGATGCATCCAGTCCACACCCCCAATTCTAATTAAGATTTGTTGTGATAAGATTCTGACATATCAAGGTCTTCCAGGTTGCCGCTTTAGGTTTTTGTACCAAACCTTGTGTGTTTTTCTATTCACCACCATTATGGCACAGGCTCAGCTTATATCTGTGGTTTGATTACCTGAGTAACACATGGTGAGAAGTAGAAAACGTGAAGCTTATAATGTAGTTTTCTTCCAGTCTTGTGTTACTTCTTCCTTGTTAGGCACACATATATTCCTTAGCACTGTTCTCAGCTGCTCTTGTCCCGTGTTCTTGCCCTAAAGACAAAGTTTCACACCCATGTGAAACAAAGGCAAAATTACAGTTCTATGTATTCTGATCATTATACTATGACAGAAAAGGGGAAGACAAGATATTCTTTTTGATTGGTTGTGGGCATTCCCAGAATTATAATTTGCTCTTAAATTTTTCTTGTACACAGTTTTGATTTGTTCTTGTTTTTCCCAGATATTTGAATTTTATTGCATTTTTGAGGATTTATTAGCCATCTTTGTGTTGTGATTTTGTCTGTCTATTCAGGAAACATCAACATATACTGCTACAGTATGTGTATGTTCACAATTGAAGTAGTCATATTTGAAAGGTACAGTTCTGTTCAAATAGTAATGAGATATCAATTGTGCCTTGTTGGGATGGCAGTATTTTGTACGTGTCCCAAGACTCATGAAAACCACATTTTGAATGTGTCAGATTTTATGATTTTGTGGTCATTTGAATTCCACGTATTGCTTAATCTATAATCCTATTTAGAATAATCTGAGACAAAGAGCTTTATTGCCAGTGCTTTTCAACATGTCTGCATTAAACCATCATTGAAAATGACAGAAAATGAGCAGTAGGAGTAAGACATGGTTTGGTTGCTACTGTTGTTGTTAATTTGTTGGGTGAACTTACATGCGTGCGTGCATGCACACCACAAAAGGATACAGAAACTATCACATACTGTTGTTGAGGATGGTGTGTAAACATTTCACCGCAAGAATGTGCGACAGTCATAATACAGAAGACATAGCCTTCAGAAGTGTGTCAAAGTTAACAGATGTGGGTTATCATAAAGACATGCAGAGCACACACTTGAGGTCTCTTGGGAAGAGTCACTAATTGTTGCACAGGTGGTTGCCAGTGTTTTGGAGGCTTATTGTACCTTCATTTCAATGGGTCAAGCAGATGTCCTCTACAATGTTGGGAATTACTTGTCACCTAGAGTTTCTGAATTCTAGACAACCCTGCTGTGAGAATATCATATGTGGAATAGAGAACAAGTTAAACCTGGAATGCTTGCTGTGTACAGTTCACAATGCATTGTAATCAAGTGTTCTCTTTTTCTTTCTTTCTCCTCCTCTGCCTCCTCCCCCTCCTCTTCTTCCTCCTCCATCATCATCATCATTTATTCTCTTTTGAACTGTTGTATATATTCTTTCCATACTTTTATTATATTCTCAATATTTGTTTTTACATTGTGTCCCCATCTCTCACATTCCTTAATTGTTCTTGTAACCTCCTTTCAAGTTTTTCACTGTGTGCCAAATACATTTTGGACTTTGCCAATTATTCGTTTCTTTTTCCTAGCCAAAGTTTCCCTTGCTTCTGTTTTTGCTTGCCTTCTATTTTAGCCTCATTTCTCTTCATAATATACCCTTGTGTATCTTCCACACTGTTGGTGCATATAATTTCTTCTGTGCTTCTTTCTTTATTTCGACTTTTCCTTTAACTTCATTCCACCTTTGTGTGTGCTTCTGTTTGTTGCTAGCCATTTTCCAGGAACAAACTTTCTCTTCTGTTGTGTTTGTAGAGACAGTAACAGGCCAGTGCAGAAATGATAATGGAAGCCTAATACGAGGGGAGACCCAAAAATACCGGAATTTAAATGTGGCACGTGAACTAGAAGTAGTTGCGCGATGTGCCGCTAGGTATCGCGAGTCAACACAATACTCTAGCAGTCTGCCGCGTGGCGTCAATCTAGGTTGACTTATTGTTTTTGTGGCTTTTTTCTAAGTGCCTGCTAGGAAGTTCTTATGATGGCTGGCAATAAAGAACAAGGGGTGTGCATGAAGTTTTGTTTTCTGTTAGGGAAATCAGCTTTTGAAACTCTTTGAATGCTGCAAGAAGCTGTAAATAAGACTCCAGTGTATGAGTGGTATTCACATTTCAAAGGGGGTGAAATGTCATGTGAGGACCAGCAAAGTTCTGGCCGAACTTCAACCTGCCGAAATGATGAAAATCTTGAAAAAGTTCGCAACACAATGAACGCAGATCGTTGTCAGACCATTGATGAGTTTTCTGAGATAACTGGTTTGTCTTTGAGTTCATGTCAGCGAATGTTAACGGAAGATTTGAATATGAGTTCATGTCAGCGAATGTTAACGGAAGATTTGAATATGAGTTCATGTCAGCAAATGTTAACGGAAGATTTGAATATGAGTTCATGTCAGCGAATGTTAACAGAAGATTTGAATATGAAATGTGTTTCCACAAAATTCATTCCTCGGTTGTTGACACAGGATCAAAAGAACAATTGTTTGAATGTTTGTTACGATAGAAGGGTGCAAGTTGGAAATGACCCACATTCTTTTGAAAGTTGTGACCAGAGATGAGACTTGGTGCTATGGTTGCGACCCGGAAACAAAACATGCATCGAGCCAATGGAAAACTCCTAATTCTCCAAAAGCAAAGAAGGCTCGACAGGTTCGATCAAATGTTTAGTTCATGTTGATTAGTTTATTTGATGCTATTGGAATTGTGCACAAGGAATTTGTTCCTCCTGGACAAACTGTGAATCAGCAATTTTGTTTGAAGGTGTTGAAAAGATTACACGATGTTGTACGGAAAAAATGACCAGAAACGTGGAGCAGCGGTGATTGGTTCTGTCACCACAATAATGCCCCTGCCCACACGGGCTTGAGTGTACAGCAGTTTTTGGCAAAAAAAAACATGGCGGTTATCCCTGATCCTATTTACCTGACCTTGCACCATGCGACTTTTTCGTGTTCCCTCGTATGAAAGGCCAGATGAAAGGGAAACGTTTTGCTGATGTCAGGGAAGTAAAAAAAAAATGCTGGATTTCTTGAACATCAGCATGGAAGAGTTCCAGAAATGTTTTTAGCAGTGGCAAAAATGTTGGTATAAGTGTACTGGGTCAAAAGGAGAGTACTTTGAAGGAGACCAGAGTTGTAATAGTCTAGAACCTAATAAACCATTCTGGTTATTTTTGGGTCCCCCCTCGTACGCTGCTGATCACCAGATATTGTGGTCTTTAATTAAAGAAGGATAAGATGGGTGGGTTGGGGGCATTAACCCTTTGGTGCTGGCCATAGTGATCTGCAAGAGACTTTAATTTAAATGGGGGTTGCTGATGAGCATTGCGTTAAAAATGAGTGGAAGTGCGGACTGCATTCATCTGGCTCAGGTTATTGCTGAGTACAAGAAGTACTGGTTTGAAAGCAAGGATAACACCTCTGGTTCCATAAGGCATGTGTTGTGCGCCTGTAGATGTTACTCCATTGCCCAGATGCATGTAGCTTGTTTTATACACCTAGGATATGCCATTCCACAGTTATGTGTGTTGGTAGAATGGACTGTTCTTGTGTCAGTTTGCTGCAGTCTGTACCGTGACAGAAGGTTTTCTCTTTTTATTTCAAATTGTGCATTGATCTTCATTTCCTTATACAATGGAAAACAGTTGACTGGATTCACTCATTGGATTATTTTGTAAGGATATGTTTTAGCAGCTCTGTGATTTGTGAAGGTTATGTACTGTCAGTGGCAGTTGAGTTAATGAATATAGAGCGATGGTTGAAAGATGCTGACAGAAAAACAGGTACTCTGAGAAAAGCTTGACCCATTGTTCTTTGACCACTACAAATGCTATGTAGGATGGCCTGGGATCATACTTGGCCCATCACATTTAAGAGACTGGTGACTTAAGTGTCTCAATCATGACATAAGGCACTGAATCACTGAGTAGTAATGTTGGGCAGTTTTTTGTTCTGTCACGGTTTAAAGTAATGTTGTACGGTACAGCTCCATTAGTCCGGAAGCTAGTGATTGGCACTCGCCTTATTGTTGGAATTTTACTGTGTGTTTTATATGTGATGATGTCAACATATGTGAGTGATGATGAACTCATTATTCTTCCTTGGATGTCTGATATCAAATATGCTTATGCCTTTGACTGTATACTGTCTGTGGATGTGACATTACAGTCCATTTGAATGTGCATTTCCAGGAACGTGTTGGCAGACGATGTGGAGGTTTGCGTGTTCTGAATTCATACTGGGTTGCACAGGACTCTACCTACAAATATTATGAAGTTATCTCGATGGACCCATCACATAAGGTTAGTATGACTGCAGCCAGACAAGATGAGTTAGAACTTAAACTACCTGTATAACAAGTTGAAAATAACTTTCAACTGCTGGAGTTGGACAGTTGAATTTAGGGCACTTGTATGTCCAACATGAAAATTACAGAAATAAAAGAACGATAAAATTGTGTGTGTGTATATATATATATATAGTATGGCAGGCTGTTAAATTTGCTGTGGTGTGGACAATCCAGTTGGGGTCAGCAGTGATACTGTAGCTCAGTTGGCACAATGACCAGGCTGTGTTGTGGGCACCCCAAGGGGGGTCTGAATACTGCTAGGGGCAAGAGTTTTTCCTCATCTTCAGAATATCCAACAGCTTTGTGGCTTGCCTAGCTCTGTATTCAGTGTTAAATTACACTCAGCTGTCACCCATGTTACGTGCCATACTTGTTAGCTTCGTGTCCATCACTGTGGCAGGAAATGCAATGCAAGGACAAGTAATAGCTGCATTGACAGCAATGGGTGTCAGATGTGGGCCCATTGTGGATGTTGGCACTAACAGGCTGTGCCGTGCACAGTGTTCATTTGATTCTCAGTGCATAGAAGTCGGGGACCAAATCACACTGCTAAATGTATGTTTTTATCCTGTCTGATATTGGAGAGGAACATTTTTCAGCAGATCAAAACTAAGAACATCCCTCTGCTGACAGATATTGTTTTGCAAGATAATCAAGAACTTGTGTTGTTTTAAGTTAGAAAGTTGTTTTTTTATTGCAGGCCATTCGTCACGATCCCAAGGCCAATTGGATATGCAAGTCTGTCATGAAGCATCGTGAATTACGTGGCTTAACATCTGCAGGTCGCAAATCACGAGGTTTGGGTAAAGGACATCGCTACAGCCAAACTATTGGAGGATCAAGACGTGCCGCATGGCTCAGGAGAAATTCACTGCAGCTGCACAGGAAACGTTAATGCTTGTGTTATTATTACTGTGACTCTTGTGTAAAAATATATAAACAGGAAATATTAAAAAAGATTGGTTTTATTATTTTTATAAATCCATTTTTTACTATTGAAGCAGGTGAGGTTAGGTGCAAAGGCAATAGATCGACAGAGTGGGTTGGGGAAGCAACACTTCATACACATGTGGATGTTCAGTTAAGGTTACCTATGTCATACCACTTAAATTACGAGTCATTATGATACTCATATAATTTATTTATCATCATCTGCGCTAATTGATACGTTTGTCCCATGGTGGTACAAGGCACAAGTTTCAAAATTATGTTGAAGTTGGGCTTCCTTTTGCAATCATTCTTGAACAGCCATTTACACTTCCTCATTGTGGAATCGGCAGCTCTTCAGAGTTACCTCAGTGCTGATGCCACATTAAAGAAGTGGAAATGGCTCTTCATTAATGGTTGCAAATGTAAGAGCCAAATTTACATTATGATGGAATTATTCATTATTGTCACAAACCCCCAGAGCAAGAGCTCAGTTTCTACCACACTGAAATTTTTAACCTTGTGCCAGGATGATACAAATGTGTCATTCTGCTGGAGGATTGTGTTGAGAAATAATTGTAGTTCATTGGAACAAATGAGCCGTGTTTAATGTTGTAATGACTTCCCATTTAAGTTTTATGACCTAAGAAACTAGAACCTATTTAACTTCCCCCATAGCTATGCCTGTTCACCAGTTCAGCAGAGGGCCCTTCATACAGCATTGAACAGTGCAAGCATGAGGATGGCTCCTGCCTGAGGAAGTCGGAAGTCTTTTGTTCATTCTGTGAACAATTTTGGGAGACCTGTAGTGGATATGCCATGGCATGAGGTTCATCAGACTTCCAATTTTCCTCCACTTGTACCTTTCAGCCAGACAACTTTGAGACACAGATTGAATGCCTGATATTGTCTGATCTTGGTTATGCAATGTTCATTGTAATCTTAGTATTTGGACAGGTAACACTTGAGTTTGTCACATGGTGTGGGCTTGAAATTTCATTTCCTGCATTCAGCATGATTGCTCTTCACATGCCTTAAAAAATTTGAACCTCAGCCTTACCCCCATTCCTTGCAGCTGTTTCCCCTTCCCTGTTAAAGCTATCCTGTTGGTTTGCAAGCTCCCACAGGATTGACTGCTTCCTTCTGGCCAGCTGGTAGTGCACAGATGGGCCAGCCTTCAACCAACTTGTCCTGCAGGACACAGTGCATTGGTCTGTTGGTTGCTGCCCTGATACCATGCCCAATATCTGTTTCAGAATAATATATTTCTTCTCAGACATTTTTCTACTCATTGTCTTTCCTAGTTTGGTCTCTGTTTCATTTGGTTTGCACTCTTTCACTTCTTGACGTTCAGGATAACAATATCAATACATGTACAAAATTCTGTTGTAAATGGGTATATTTTACTAAGACTAGGACATGTTACGAGGATTTCAGAGTTAGGTCTCAAGCAGGCTCAAGGGTGCTGTACAGTTTTATGTAATTCGTGACTTATGAAGAATGATTGAAAGTATATCAGTCAGAATGTTGGTTAGTTGATCAGGAAGAAGTGCAGTCCAAGTAAATTGCATTTGCAACATTGGGTGGAGTTTGTTGTGCAGTGGAAAAATGTACGGGGAGACGACATGCCGCAGTCATAAAATCACAATCTCCCACTGAGTAATAGGTTTCTGCTTTGTTGTGCATCCCAACTACACAATAAATGGGTATGTATTCACATTACAGCCACATTTCAACCAACATGCCATCATCTTCAGGCTGTAGGTTTTTATGTTCTCACAGCATTGTATCTGAGGGTTCAGGTCTTCTGGAACATGGTGCCATGTTGTTTGGAGAGCTTACCTTTTTACCTCTAAGAAAAAGATGTTTCCCATCACAAAGATCTTGAAAGTGCACAAAGAAGCAATACCAACTTGTTGCACTGTATCATTTATTTGTTGATTAGTTCTACATTTTTCAGCTTGACTAAATAGGTCATCTTCAGGGAGACTTCTATGTGGACAGTGCTAATAGTCAAAGTTGAAACAAATGCTGCAGATATTAATAGAAGTCTCCCTGAAAATTGCCTATTATATCAGGCCAAAACATGTCAGAGAACTAGCCAACAAATAATACAGTGCAACAATTTGGTACTGATTCTTTGTGAATGTAATATAGGTGCTTGGAAAATGTGCAATGTTAAAATCTTCAAGGCATTCATGTGCTGCTGTGTGCAATAGTTGTGAGGGTCATATTCCATTTTATTGATGAGGCTACAGGATGAATGACCATGGAATCGTGGTTTGATTTCCAATGGTCAAGTTTTTTTACTGTTCACAAAAATGTCCAGCATGTTTCTAACGCCCCCAGCCTCCTACAGAGTGAGTATTAAGGCTTCGTTCCCCAGCAGTGAAAATGACCACTTGCGTGTCTAGTGCCAAACTAAGGAAGCCATGAAGTTGCATCTCCACTAACCCATGCCCTACATGATGTGGACAGTGTTACTTGTGTGGGTATTATGGCCAAGTCACTTATTCTGTATGCCGTTGTTTGTAGTTATGTGTATTGAAGTACTAATTCCATGGAACAGATTCCTTGTGAACCTAAGAGTGCCTCAGCTAATCAAAATGTTCCCTAAGTTCACGGAACCTGAAGGTCTGTCTTCAGAACACCCTGCCACTTGTCCCTGTCCTGATCCACATTCATCCAGCCCACACACATCCTACTTACATTCCATTTTAATTTCTTGCCATTTAGTGTAGGGATTCTATCTGTCCTCTGTCCTTAGGTTTCCCCACCAAAACCCCATAAGGTACTTCTCTTCTGCATATGTTACGTATGTGCCACATGTTCTGCTGATCTCACGCTCCTTGTGAATCATCCTAATATTTGGTGGGCAGTACAAAATCATGACACTTTTAGCTGAAATACTTATTATTTTAATATTCATATAAAAGACCCAGGTTCTTAACCTGTGTTGAAGTAATGAGACTTCTTTTATTACATGCATTTAATGTGTGTACACAATAACAGGTAACATTTAACTTGACATGTGAAAGTCAATACAATGCAAAAAACAAACACCAAATTGTGTACAAACCGAAGGTTCTGAAAAAGTGTAATACCATTTAGTTTGTGAATTGTTACAAGGTTTGTGCAGCAGTGTGGCTACAGACACCATTCTTCCTGGATATGATGTGTTGCTGCAAAATCAGAACCTGTTTCAAGGGAACACAGTGCCCTCACCTACGGCTAGTGGGTCCTTGAAGAACCTTATCACGGAGGGTACAACATTACCTTGAAATGCTGGGATCCAATTACCCATTGATGCAGTGTCATAACCCAGAAAAATGGAATCAATACAGGATTTTTTTTTAATTTTAATTATGTGACTGCATAAATTGCACACTTCAGTATCGTGTGTGTGCACATGCGCACGTGCGTAGTTAAAACTATAGTATTTTCAAGTTACTCACAGTGGTCTCCTTAAAATGGGATCCTCCAGACTCTGCATTGATTCTAGCAATCCTTCCACTTTACAGCACATCTGTCATAGTCCTATTCTGGAATGGCCTGCACCTGCCAAGTTATAGTTTTAACTATGCTGTGAGCTGAAATCTCTTCCCCTTCAGGGTGATCTTCAGCCTGAGGGAGGAAGTTGCAGAGTGCCAAATCTGGTAAGTGAGGTAGATGGGGAACCACTGGGATGCTGTGCTTGGCCAAGAACTCCCCGATACTTGGGGCTGCTGGACACAGCACTGTTAAGGTGCTGTATGCAGGTATAGGAAACCATTTATGAGGCCACTTCTGATGAACTGCATGTCACAGGCATTGCAGAACTGTCCTGTAGACAGCTGTAAGTCTGATTCGTGGTACGGCATTTTCCTGATTTCTCACTAGAGGTCCAGCCATTCTTAAAATAGGAATAATGCTCAATTTGCCTTGGATCAACTCAATTTTCTATAATGCTTGTTGTAGCATAGCAACCTGTATGCTTTTGTGGACATTTTTCGAGTTTCCAGCAGAATTTAATTAAATTGTGTCGCTCCAACACATCCACTTCACACTGCAATGGACAAATACCTTGCGCAAGATATCATCCTGCCACCTGCTCCTCTGGTATGCAGCATCAGATGTTGCAAAACACAGTACATGGTTCTCACTTAAATGCTATTAGTAGTTTTTCTGTTGAAAATTTTGTACCAGATATTTTTGATCAGCCTTCATGGTTTTTGGGGTGAACAAAACTCATAAAAATTTACACTGCTAGCCATTTTCATTTAAAATTTCTTCTGAAAATTATCAGCATTCAGAAAAATGATAAAGGAAGCTGGGCTAAATTGGTATAATAAAATTTGCGTACCTGACATGTCCACTTGAAGTTGATAAGACACACACAAAGTAAAACTAGTTTTTGTCTCCAGTTTCACAGATCACTTCATCTTGCTACAACCGTACCTATGACATGGGGCACCATTCCTGGACGGAATCACTCAAGTATAAGGCAAACAGTGGTGCACTGTGCAATATATGAGACATGTTCAACAAGAGAGGTTCCCCAGTCAGCAACTTCTGCTAGCATTTTATTTTGGGGGCATGAGGTAGCATTTGTAGTGGGGTAACATGCAGAAGATGGCATAAGAGTCAAGTCACTCAGATGCTGTACAGGGGATAAATTGATGTGCAATGGCAATGACAATGGTAGCTCAGTCATGGTAGTGTGACTTGCTTCTTAGGGGTGAAACATATTCTCCCATTGAAAATCACTCCACATTCCTCATTCATAGAGGTGATAGCATAGTAAGAATGGTGCAGAGTTTAAAATGGTTGGACATCCATGATGTTGGTCACAGTGGTCAGCCCAGGAAATCCAGTGATGGATGTGAACACAGCATGAATGTAAGAAACTGGTTTTAAATGAATGAAGAAACATTTGGGAGGCCAATGATTTGGCAGTAATGAAGAAGCAGAAATAGCTGTTTGAAAAGGTTTGCAAATGCAACAGCAAAATTTCTACTGTGACAGAATTTTTAAACTGGTGTCAATATGGGAGAAACACATCAAAGTACTTGGGGATTACGCCGAAGAATAATGACATTACAGTGGAATAAATGAGCTACATTGTACCAATGTAATTACTTCCTTTTTTTTTTGAAACTAGGGAACCTTACTTATTGAATATCCTTGATATTTGACTAGGTTGCTGTGAGAATTACAGTATACAAAATATATATATACACATCTGGTGAACATAAGTTTCATCCCATTATTCATCAGCATTTTCATCAGGTTCATACTGCTGCAGTTTCTTCCTTAGTTCCTTAATTTGTTCATTCTTCTTGTTCAGGATTTTCTTCATGTTGCTATATACGACTGTCTGGCTGAATTTGTGTTCGAGTTCCTGCAATGCATTCAATAATTTAAATTATCTGTTAAGTACTTATTTCTAATTTTGCCCATAGTTTGTGTGGCCATGGAATTTTCAATTTAGAAAAACTGTGGTGAAATACCATGATGACATTTAACATGAAGATCTGGTTTCAAAAACAACTTTCAAAACTGGCAAAGAGAATTGGAGGCATTTAAAATGAAAAACTGGTATGAAAAACACAACTTTCATTTAATAAGTTTTTATTACAACTGAAATGGAGACACAGATTTTAGCTGATGTAAAACATTCCTGTATAGATTTTTATTTAAAAAAATCCAGTGGGTGCGAGCTGACTGTTTCTGTCAACTGCTGTGATGACACAGTGGTGGCGATGGGTGAATATGTGAGGATGGAGCATTGGTAGAATAATCACTGTGACTGAAGTAACCAATGTGCTGGAGGAAAACCTGTCCCACTGCCACTCTGTCAAAGCCACATGGACAGCCATGGAAATGAAACTGGAATATTGGAGGTGACTTGTTACATGTGGAAAGATGGACAGTAATAAACAATTTGGCACTTTGTGCAATTTTTTGTTGTGAAACCACTTCAAAACAACACAGAAACACTCATTTAATCTTAAAGGTTTTTTGTTTGTTTTGGCTTGACAGCCCCCAGTGGGGCAGGGCCTCCTCATTCACGAGGTTTCTAGATCACACATGACGATGCACCAGAGTCGGTAGGAATCCTCTGGATGAGAGATCAGCTCATTGCAATCCTAAAGGTTACCGCTTGCTAATAATATAAATGTATTTAAAAAGTGCCAAATATTGTCTAATAGTATGACAAGTGTTCAAAAGTCACATGTACCTAACATACTTACTGTCTTGAGCAGCTAATGGTTCCTTGGACAGTCACACTGCCAGCATTTTGTGCAACCCAAAGGTTCACTACCAAGTTCACAACATGCCACCACTTGTTCCTGTCCTGAGCCACATTAATCCAGTCCATAACATCCCAATCTATTTCTTTAACATACTTTTTAATATCATCCTCCCATTTATGCCTAGGTTCTACAAGTGGTCTCTCCCCTTCAGGTTTCCCCACCCAAACCCTGTATGTATTTCTCTTCCCACTGTATGTGATATATGCCCTTACCCTAAATGTTCAGCAGTACAATCACTGCTGCTCATCATTATGTAATTTTCTGTGTTCTCTTGTTATTTTCCCCCTCTTAGGCGAAAGTGACTTCCTCGTCCCCCTAATCTTATAACGCATTTTGGGTTTGTTCCTTCCTTAATGTGAAACATAAACTTCTATGCAAAAAAAAAAATCATTCTGTATGTGGCCACTTTGTTGCTAGATAGCATACTGTAAGACACAAAGATTCTGGTAGCAGGCAATCCCTGAATTTAATCTGCTCACAATTTCTTCAATTTTTGACTATGACACATTTTAAACAGGGTGATTAGCTATCTTTTATGTTGATATTTTGCCCTGCATGCCGTTCATGAGATGTGAAAATGTACTTAGGCTTCTCAGCATTTCCTTCCAGACCAGTGTCCTTACTAATGACTACCAAAGTTTCTGCGTTTCTCTTCATAGAATGTATGTTGACAACATTAAATGTAATTCGGGTACAGCCCACCTGTTCTGCAAGCAAGAGCTGAGACTGGACTTCAGCCACTTTCTCTCTGGTAGCAGAGAGTTCCAATTCAAGTTGTTGCTGCTCTGAGGCAGACTTCTCCAGGCTGGTTGCCAGTAAGTTTTTTACTGTGCACAACTGGTTCTCAACCTTTAAACATCAATAATAATACTTCTTTAATGCAGAGTTGTCAATTGCTAAGATTATAAAGTATCAGTAATACATGAATCAATGAGTATGGATCAGTGACAGAATAATACTGAAAGGAGAAAACCGAAGTACTCAGTGATACATCTGTCCCAGTGCCATGTTGTCCATCAATTGGGAACAATGATGCCTAGCAGTATAATAAAATCTTGATTTTAACAGAGGATACTAAATTAATGGATTGTGCCTAAAGAAGATAATTTCGGTTTGAAACAACTTCTTATTCCTCTATTACAAATCCACAGAATCAGACAACACGTTTGGCCTGTTCATAATCACCATCTGCAGGTCTGGCCACATGAATACATGAAAGAGACTTTTGTTTTAAACATACTATGTATAAGAGATTGAGATCTAAAATTTTGCAGATTTTGCAGTAAATAAACAGTTTGCAGTAAATACACATATATAAAACTGCATTGCTATTAATTACTTGATTGTAAAATGGTTGACAAGAACACTTCAAAAAGTTAAAATCCAAGCTACGTATGTGTTGTCTTTTTCTCTACTAACAGCCAATTAAAAACCATGTAACCATAACTTGTGTGGTATTTGTTGCAATCTTCTGAAATATTATAGTTACAAATTTAACAAACACCTATGACATCAAGGTAAGCATCATGCAGAGCCAATCCCAATCCAACTGACACCACATGCTGCTGCACTGCACCATTCTTATATGGACCTCACCTGTATTCAATAAGTATTACACAAATGTACGTCAGCACAATCTATTTATTCTATAGTATGGCTACATGTTTCGACTAGATGTTAGTCATCTTCAGGCCCCTACAATTACTTTAGCATCATTGGACATCTCAAACATGTACACAAATATCCCGACAAAAGACCTAATTAGCATCATCAGCAGTCTCTGCAAGAATCACAGTATAGAGGATATAGTAACAAGAGAAATCATATCAATAACCAACCTAATCATCATGCAGAATCACTTCAGCTTCCAGGACAAAACGTATGTACAAAACAATGGACTAGCAATGGGTGCTCCCACA